>Ga0222749_10000004_pt1 | contig 261935 bp, 224 predicted proteins | sample IncBWH2Mmetat_FD_197234 | JGI IMG/M metagenome (GOLD analysis project Ga0222749, IMG submission 197234) | Metatranscriptome of lab incubated forest soil microbial communities from Barre Woods Harvard Forest LTER site, Petersham... | ecosystem: Environmental > Terrestrial > Soil > Temperate... | reverse complement strand
CCGGCTCCAGTTGGTCTGGTCGGCGCGAACTGCCTTGCAGTGCTCGGCCGCAATAGCCGCTTGCAGCGCATACGGCGCTGGGCGCTGCATGGCCTCGTTGACCAGCGGTAACGCTTCGGCGATCTGCTGCAGGTTCCAGCGTGTGCGGTCCTGTTCTTCGAGCACAACGATCTCGCCGGCTCTGTTGGTTCGCGAATCGCGGCGAGAATCGTGCAGCAGCATCAGCGCCAGAAGCCCCGTGGCCTCGGTTGGCGGCGAGGGCCACATCAGCTTGCAGAGAAGGCGCCCCAGACGAATAGCCTCGGCGGAAAGATCGTGGCGCATGAGCTGGCTGCCGCGAGTGGCCGCGTATCCCTCGTTGAATACAAGGTAGATGACGGTCAGCACCGCATCGAGACGCTCGCCCAGATCAGCCGCGGCAGGCACTACGTATGGAATTCTGGCATCGCGGATCTTGCGCTTGGCGCGAACGAGGCGCTGGGCCATGGTAGGCTCAGAGACAACGAAAGCGCGGGCAATCTCGTCGGTTTCGAGTCCGCCCAGAGTGCGAAGCGTCAGCGCCACCTGGGCTTCGCGGGCGAGCGCCGGGTGACAGCAAGTAAAAATCAGTCGAAGCCGCTCATCAGGTATTTCATCAGCATCATAGTCGGGCTCGTAAACAGCGGATTCAGTTTCATAGGCAAGCTGAGGCTGGAGCTTTTTCGCGAACAGCGTCTGCCGGCGGATCCGGTCAATGGCCTTGTGACGGGCGGTCTGAATGATCCATGCGCGAGGCGATTCGGGAATCCCGGAGACAGACCACTTGTCCAGTGCGGTCGCGAACGCTTCCTGCGCGAACTCTTCCGCGAGTTCGAAATCGCCGAGCAGGTTTATGAGGGTGGCAACAATGCGCCCCCAGTCGGTGCGGTAAACTGCTTCTACGGCTAATGCGGCATCGGCATGCATCTTAACAATTTTAACGATTTTAAGGCGGAGCGGTCGATTCCCGCCCCGCTCATTCGACTACTCAGTGGAGGACCAGAAGGTGAAATACATGTTGCTGATTTATGCGGACGAGAATGCCTGGACGGAGCCGGAGCGGCAGCATTGCTACGGCGAATCAACGGAGTTGGCCCAGCAGTTGAAGGCGAAAGGGCAGTACATTTCAGCGTCACCTCTGCAGCCGGTGACGACGGCGACGAGCGTGAGGGTGCGCGAAGGCAAACGCATCGTACAAGATGGTCCCTTCGCTGAGACGAGAGAGCAGTTGGGCGGCTACTTCATGGTTGAAGCCGAAGACCTGGATGAGGCGCTTGCAATTGCGGCCAGAATTCCGGGGGCTCGCAAAGGCACGGTGGAGATCCGTCCCGCGCTGGAAATTCCTAATCTGCCGGATTAGCGAATCTATAACCGAAGACCCAAAGGCTGATCGCACATGGGGTCAGCCTTTTGTTTTGAGGTGCGGCCAAATAAATTTTTCTTGAACGATGTCGATTGGGACACTCGCCATTCGATTAACCAATGAAAGCGGCAAGACACTGAGCCGTAAAAAATTGAGGAGAAGAACAATGAGAGTGATGGTAATCGTAAAGGCCAGCACTGAGTCGGAGGCGGGGATTCTTCCCAGTTCCGAGCTGTTGGCCGAAATGGGCAAGTTTAATGATCAACTAATCAAAGCGGGCGTGATGTTGGCCGGCGATGGACTGAAATCGAGCAAAAACGGCGTGCGCGTCAAGTTCGATGACAAGAAAACCGTCATTGACGGCCCCTTCGCGGAGACGAAGGAACTCGTGGCCGGGTTTTGGCTGTGGAAGGTGAATTCGCTGGAAGAGGCGATCACATGGTTAAAGCGTGCTCCGTTCGGCGGCGGCACGGAAGTGGAGATTCGTCCACTCTTCGAGCCGGAAGACTTCGCGAAGACCCGTGCGTAATTTGGCGATCAACTTTGCGAAAGAACGCGTCAGCGCGAACGACATTTCAAATTGAAGATTAAGGAGAAAAAGTCTTATGGAATCAACTGCGCAATCGGCCCCCGTTTCAAAGGCGAGTCTCTGGACCGGGCGCACTATAAGCGGTTTAGTTGTCTTGTTCATGGTTTTTGACGGTGTCATGAAACTGATGAGAGTACAACAGGTAATCGATGCCACGATTCGACTCGGATTCCCGGTGACAAGTATTGTGGGGATCGGAATCACATTGCTGGTCTGTACCGCGCTTTACGCGATTCCTTACACGTCGATTCTGGGCGCGATCCTGCTGACAGGCTACCTGGGTGGCGCAACCGCCGCCCAGGTTCGTGCCGGCTCTCCCGCATTTGAAACGGTGTTTCCCATTATTTTCGGCGTGCTTGCCTGGCTTGGAGTGTTTCTGCGCGAGCCACGCCTTCGAGCGCTGATTCCGCTGCGGAGCTAGCGTGAAGTCAGCCCTCAAAAAGGCGATCACCTGCGTAATTCAGCGGGAGAAATTAAAAATAAAAAACGATTTTGCAATTCAACTTTGTAATTCAACTACAGAAAAAGGAGAAAACGATGCAATTGACTCCATATTTACATTTCAACGACGGATGTGAGGCGGCATTCAAGTTCTACGAGAGCTGCCTCGGAGGAAAGATTGAAGCCCTGTTGCCCTATGCAGGCACGCCGGCGGAATCTCATGTTCCGCCGCACTGGAAGAACAAGATCATGCATGCGCGGCTGGTGGCAGACGGTGCGGTACTGATGGGCTGCGACGCTCCACCCGATCAACAGCGTAAACCTCAGGGCATCTCAGTTACCTTGAGTGTGAAGGAACCCGAGAGAGCAGAGCAGATATTTGCCGCACTCTCGGAAAAAGCAAGCGTCACGATGCCGATCCAGAAGACGTTTTGGTCTGCCAAGTTCGGTATGCTGGTCGATCAGTTCGGGATTCCGTGGATGGTCAACTGCGAGCAACAACCATAGCCAATTCGATGGGAGGCAAGAATTAATAGCGGCAACGTTCATTTGAGCCACATTGTTTGAGACTGGAGTGCCTCAGTCTGTTCCAGTTCGAACACTTAATGAGTACAAGATGCGCATCGAGCGCACTCGTGCCGAGTCCAATGAACAGCTGATTGACACCCCTTCATGAATACGAACTGGATGAGTCAGCACGCTTTGACCGCATGGAACGAGAATGGGAGAGGCAGCGTAAAGATACAGACGATGTGTTTCTCAACGCTCGGAACCGCGATTCGGGAAATCAAAGAACAAATCAAGGGTTTGCAAAAGGTGCTGAATCGCAAGCACTCAAAGCGCAAAGGCTCCAGAGCCAAGAAGCGTAGCGAATAATGGACGACTCCCTCGCCGAGATCGCTCATCGCTTGGCCAGGAAGTGTAGCCAGACATTACTATGAGTCTGAGTTACAGCGGCATGATGTGGTAGCGCTGCCAGAATTCTGTAGAACACAGTCAGAGTGACGTCCCGATGACGTAAAAAACGCCGGCAGGAATCTCCTGCCGGCGCCTGGTTACGCGTGAGGTGGTTAGACCGTTCTAGCGGCGGCCGTGATCACCATCATGATGATCTTCATGGTGATCATCATGATGATCATCAAAGTTGAACAAGTCGAACAAATCGCCGATAGCCGGCATGTTGCGCGGCACATAGGCGTGCTCACCTTCACTCTGTTTGGGATTGGGCAGGTTATCGCGGCTGCGGGTGCTGAGCGTGGCATCGAGCATCCAGTTCCGTTCGACGAACTTCACGAAAGAGGAATGCTCGCTATAGGTGTGGCTGATATGCCCGCCTGTCGAGAAGGGCGAAACGGCGATCATCGGAATGCGCGGGCCGGTCCCGAAGAAATCCACCGGCTGAATAAAGCCCGAGTCGTAGAAGCCGCCGCCCTCGTCCACGGTAATGAAGATCGCGGTTTCGGACCATTGCTCCGGGTTGCTTTGCGCGAGTTGGACGATGTTTTGGGTGAAGGCCTCGAAGAGCCCCCACTTCGAGGAAGCGGGGTGGCCGTCCATAACGCCATCCGGCTTCACGTAGGAGACCGCCGGAAGCGTGCCGTTCACGAGGTCGGCGAAGAGATCGGTGACGTCGCGCATGTGATCTGGAACCACGCTCGGATAGTTCGCCTCATACTCGAACGGGTTGCAGATATTGCAATAGAGCCCGTCCAATGGGCCGCCCGTTCCACTGGCATTGAAGCCGCCGCCATAATATTTCCAGGGAATATTGTGGGCGCTGAGCACATCGCCGATGCTCTGCTGCAGCGTCTGCGGAACGATGCGACCAGCCTGCGGCGTTCCTTTCGGCGTGAAGGCAGGATTGATGTTGACGGCCTGCCAGTACGCGCCGGGGTCGCACTTCGTCTGAACGGGATAAGGGAGCGCATTCAGATAATCTGTGATTGCAGCGATGCCCGGCGCAGTCGGGTCGGAGCAATTGAACCATTGCGCCCGCTTCGTATAGAGGTTGAGCGTTCCAGCCTGAGGATCGGGATTATAGATGTTGGCCGCCGGCGGCGTTGCGACGTTGCCATGACCGTCGCTGAAGAACACCTGATCAGCAAAGCCGAGCGGCTGGCTGTCCGGGCCTGTGCCGCCGAGCACCGGTTGATGATAATTGTCGCTCATGGTGTAGTTGTCAGCCAGGGATTTGAACAGAGGTGCGTCGCCGTTCTGCATGTTGAAGAACTCCATGGTCTCCCCGGTGTCACGCGGCACGCCGCCAGGAGGCGTGGCGTAGGTGGTGTCAACCGCCGACTGGAGATCATGGAGACAACCCGTCGGGTTATCCTTCGACACGTGCTCCGCGTCGATGGCGCAATCCACCTGCTGGACCATTTGGAAGTACTGATGAACCGTGTCGCCGGCGTAGGCGTCGAATGGCATGGTCGGGCCGGTCAACTGGAACGGTCCCGGCAGGAGGTTGTTGACGTTGGTAATGCGGATATCCGGTCCCTCATTGAAGGGCAAACCTGTGCCCCCCGTTGCCAGGAGGAATTGATCTGCGGGTGGCAAGCCCGGATCGCCGCCCAGGGTCAGGAGGGCGGCAGCGGGCGGATTTTGCACGCCGTTGAGATCGGGCACTGGCAGAGTGGTGTAGAGCTGCTTGTCTACCAAATCAGCGCTGCTGAAGAATTTGCCGCCATTGGGGGCGGACACGATCTTGAATTGATGCGCCTTGGCGAAATTCGGGCCTGGCGATCCATCGGCGTTGATGATGCCTTCGGACAAAAGGTTCAACACCTTCTCGCGCTTGCTCTTTGGCACATAGGTGGCGAACAGGTGATCGAAGCTGCGATTCTCGCCGACGATGATGATGACGTGCTTGATCGGCGTGGCGGTGTTGATCTTGTCGATCGCCTTGTCCGGATCGGTCTGGGCTTGGACTGACGCGCCGAAGCCAAAAACCGACAATAGGAACACCGCCGCACAAGCGGCGATCTTCAGTCGTGGATTGCTCTTGTTGGTTTGATGCATGATTTTCTCCTGGGTAGATTTGAAACAGGTTGAAGTTTTGGGAATTTCACCCGCCCCGAACTTACCAAAGCAATTCAGATCGCTGGTTGCGCGCGCATGAAAATCTGATGAAAGTATCAAAAAAAAGATCTAAGCTGTGCAAAAGGCGGTAAGAATTTGAGAGCTTCTTAAAACCAGGCAGTATTCCTAATGTGCCAGCGCTAATGTGAAGAATTAATAGCGGCAACCGTCTGGGCGAAGCGACAATTCGCCATCCTTTGGGCTTTTGTAGTGCTTCTCCCTGCCGGCGTGTCCTTCTCCAGCCCCAGGTGAGTTCGGTCCTCAAGCACCAGAGATTTCCGGGACACAAAGATGCGTTTGATGGCTCCCAACCACAGCTGGAACAGGTCGAACATGATTTGTTTCCATGGTAAGTGTCATGCTGTTAACCTTTTGATTCTAGGCGGCCGATCTATTTTGGCGAACGACAATACATCACCCTGCCACGCTGTTTAGGAAAGAGGTTCAGTGCCGGAGCTGCCCGACGTTGTTGTTTATATCGAAGCGCTGGAGCAGCGCATTCTTGGTCACGTTCTGGAGAGGGCCGAAGTGCGCGGGCCGTTCCTTTTGCGGACCGCCGATCCTCCCCTTGAAGCAGCGCACGGCCACACCGTAACTGCGTTGCGCCGCATAGGCAAGCGCATCGCCATCGGCTTCGACAACGATCTCTGGCTGGTCTTGCATCTGATGATTGCCGGCCGGCTGCATTGGAGCCAGCAGCAGAAGTCCCCCGATGGAAAGCGCACGCTGGCGGCCTTCCACTTCGATTCCGGCACGCTCACGCTTACCGAGGCCGGCAGCAGAAAGCGGGCTTCGCTTCATCTGGTGACGGGGGAGGCCGGACTCGCCAGGCTTGATCCCGGAGGTATTGACGTTTTCTCGGCCACGCTCGACCAGTTCAGCGCCGCCTTGACCGCTGAAAATCATACGTTGAAGCGATCGCTCACAGATCCGCGGCTGTTCAGCGGGATCGGCAACGCATATTCAGATGAGATTCTTTATCATGCCCAGCTTTCACCGATTGCCCTGACACAAAAATTGAGCCACGAGCAGATCGCGCGCCTCTATGAAGCCACGCGCGGCACGCTTTCCCAATGGATCGAGATTCACCGCTCCCGGGCGGGCGGCAAGTTTCCCGAAAAGGTCACGGCCTTTCACGATCAGATGGCCGTGCATGGCCGCTACGGAAAGCCGTGTCCGCGATGCGGCACAAAGGTCCAGCGCATTCGTTATGCTTCCAACGAGACCAATTATTGCCCCCACTGCCAGACAGGCGACAAACTGCTAGCCGATCGCTCCCTGAGCCGCCTGCTGCGCGAAGATTGGCCGCGCACGATTGAAGAGTTAGAGGAGCGGCGACGTTCATAAAATCAGCCGGCACATCACTGCCCGCGCCGCTGCTGAAAGAAGGCCTGCATCATCTGCGCGCATTTTCCCGCCAGCACGCCTCCCTGCACCTGCATGGAGTGGTTGAGTTGCGCATGATTTAAGACCTGTATCACCGAGCGCACCGCGCCGGCTTTGGCGTCATCTGCGCCATAGACCAGGCGCGCCAGACGGGCATGTACCAGAGCGCCGCAACACATGGCGCAGGGCTCAATGGTGACAAACATTTCGCAACCCTCGAGCCGGTAATTCCCCAGAGTGCGGCCGGCCTCGCGCAGGGCCACAATTTCAGCGTGCGCCGTAGGATCGGAGTCGCTGCGGTTGCGGTTGTATCCGCGGCCGGTGATCTTGCCCTGGTGCACAACCACCGCGCCCACCGGGACCTCGTCGTTGGCCTGGGCGCGCAGGGCCTCGCGCAGGGCTGCTTCCATCCACAGTTCGTCAGGGGTGCTCATGCCGGTGGTTTCATATTAAGCGAAATGGGGGGAAGCGAGAGCAAAGTTGTCTCGAGGTTGCGATTGAGTTTGCAATTGAGCAAACACAGGGAAAACAATTCCAAAAACAAAGTTTGCAACATAGTAAACAAAGAGAGAGTAGAGGCTCCAGGTTTTTCCCATCAATAGCCTTGAAAATCCATAACCAGAGTTGCTCAAATAAGTAATTTCAAGCAAACCCCTCGCTAGTTACTTCTTTCTAACCATTTGTATAACTGGCTTCAGATCCTCGCCGGGCCGGCGAGAGCTATGGAAGTTCAGAGCAGAACTCAATCTAGGAGTAGCATCGATGACTAAACTCTTGTACGGCATTTCAATTCTGCTGCTTTCCGCCGGTATGGTGGCGGCGCAGTCAACCAGTAGTAGTAGCGACCAAACAGGCAGCAGTAACCAACCCAGCACCTCATCCCAGCCGTCGAGCCAGGGCAGCCAGACAGGCACCATGCCTGACCAGCAGCCCTCTTCGACGCAGTCGAACCCATCTTCGTCTTCTTCCTCTTCCAGCGACCAAACCTCGACCGGAGCCTCCTCCACATCACAGACCGTGCAGGGCTGCATCAGCGCTTCTGGCGACAACTACACCCTGACCGACAGTAATGGCAAGGCGTGGCAGTTGCAGTCGAACAACAACGCAGCCTTCAAAGACCATGTGGGACACACGGTTGCAGTAACCGGCACGCCCAACAGCGATGGCACCTTCAAAGTGGCAAGCGCGAGCATGGTGTCTTCGACCTGCTCGACCAGCCAGGGAGCGGCCAGCAGCACGACCTCGCCCAGTTCTTCAGCGTCGTCGACTTCACCTTCAACCAGCTCTTCGCCTTACGGAACCTCCACGGGCAGCTCGGCAACGGGCAGCTCCAGCGCGACTCCGCAGAGCGATACCACGACGGCCGGCAGCAATCCTTCGAGCAGCAGCACGACGGGTTCTACCAGTTCGTCTTCGAACGGCACCACCAGCAGCAGCCCAGACATGAGCGGCGCCGGTGCGGCGACAACGCCCAGCTCTTCGGCTTCGTCTTCATCCACGACTCCGAGCAGCAGCGACACGACCACGGCGCAGAATACGGCGACCTCGCCTTCTTCGTCGAGCTCGGCAACCGCAACCAGCAGCGATCAGGCTGTTGCGACCTCAAGCAGCGACCAGACGGCAGACAAGAAACACAAGGACACGGCTGCTGCGGACCAGAGCGCGACTTCGGACCAGAACACCCAGTCTGCTGCCAACCAGAGTGGACAGGGACTGCCCCAGACCGCTTCGCCACTGCCCTTGCTGGCACTGCTGGCGTTAGCGTCACTGGCGCTTGGAGTATTTACGCTTAAGAAGTAAGAGCAACAATCCTCGAAGTTTGACTAGGAGACTGCCCGGCCTGACCCGCCGGGCGTTTTTTTTAGATTTGCGAATTGCGATTTACGAATTACGATTTTTTGATTTCTGAATTCCACCGCGGAGTCGCGGAGAAAAGCAGAAGATTTCGCCGCGGATGGACGCGGATCAACGCGGATATCAAGATTGGGTCATCGGATCATTGAATTGGGTAATCGGGTAACAGCGTAATTGGGTGATTGAATATCCGCGCATATCCGCATCAATCTGCAGCGAAAAGCCTTCGCCTTTCCTTGCAGCTTGTAGCTGCAACTGCTTTCACTGCACATCGATCAGGTGTCCGGAGAGCAGCAGGTTGAAGGTAATGCCTGGTCCGGGCATGCCCTGAACGCCTGTTAATTGGACCGTGCTTCCCGGGTCGGCATAGATTCGCACCAGGCGGTCATCAGAGGCCGTATCCGAGAGAAGTTTGTTGCCGGGGCCGTAGAAGTAGGTCAGGGGCTGTCCGCTGACGATGGTCTGGATCTCGAAGTGGTGCATGCCGTTGGCGACGTTTCCCTTGGATACCACCTGCAAGTACTCAACCATGAGCTGCTTTCCCGCCGGGACATTGAATGCTGCTGTGCAATTGCTTCCCAGTCCCGGGGAGGTGGCGCACGACAGCGATGTTTGGAACACCTGCTGCAACAACGTGTTCTCGAGGTTCTTCACCAGGACCACGGTGGTACCCGTCCCTATGGTTCCCAGGGGCAGATTGGTGACGCTCACCGGCACGGTTCCGTTTACGTTCACCGTTGGCACATTGGTAATGGCGGCCGTCACGGCGCCAGAGATGGGCACGGTGCCATTCACGTTTACCGTGGGCACATTGACAATGGCAGAGCTTACCGTGTTGCCCACCGCCACGGGCACAGTGCCGTTAACGTTGACTGTGGGCACATTGGTAATGGCAGTGCTCACTGTGCTGCCTACCGTTACCGGCACGGTGCCGTTAACGTTGACTGTAGGCACATTGGTGATGGCAGCGCTCACCGTACTGCCTACCGTTACCGGCACAGTGCCGTTAACGTTGACTGTAGGCACATTGACAATGGCAGAGCTCACCGTGTTGCCCACCGCCACGGGCACGGTGCCATTCACGTTGACTGTAGGCACATTGACGACGGCAGTGCTCACTGTGCCGCCCACCGTGACCTGGGGCACATTGGTGATGTTGGCATTTACGGAGAGAGGATCGGTATTTTGAACCGTGATAGGAATCGGGTTGCCGTTCTGGATGGTCGTGGGGACAGGGTTGCTGGGATCATTCTGCACCGTCACCGTGCGAAACTGTGCCGGGGCCAGCGAAGAGAGCAGGACGAAAGACAACAGGACAACAAGCTTGCCAGTCAGAATCGACCGAAGCATAGGGGACTCCTTGGACGTACTTCTAGGACATACTTTCGGGGGGAGAGCAATAATACCAGAATGGGACATGTACTGATAGCGGAAAAACAAGCGATAAATGTGTCCATTAGGTCAGTATAGATATGTCCAATAGTACATGTACTAGTGGGTAGATTTAAGCTCCTAGCTTTTGGCTTTTAGCTGTTGTTCTGTTAACTCTCTTACAATAAGTTCGAGCGCATTGGAGGTTTTGGCCACCACCCCCCCTTACTAAGTAACCTGTTTTGAATCTAACTCTTGTTAATACAATGACATGCTTGGGGGTTACCTGGTAGTCCTTGAGGGGGGGGTACTTTATTTACTGATTGGTAAAAAACCAGCTCCAAGCCCTCGGCTCCAAGCTCCGGCGGTCACCCCGGAGCCAGGTCAAGGAAAGCAAGACTCCTTGCCAACGGCTCATCAATGATTCCATCAGCGCAGGGAAAGATCGAAGCGAAAGTCCGATTTTCAGCCCTGGGTGGCGCCCGGCGCCATCGGAGGTCCTGCTCCCGCTTCGCGGGAGCAGGATGACAGTGCATGGAGAAGAGATATAGTCTTTGATTGCGGCTTGCCGGGCTGTGCCACACAACCAGCTGCAAGCTGCAACAAAACCAGCTCCAAGCCCCCAGCTCCAAGCTGCAAGGGAAACCAAAACCTTTAAGATTTCAGAGAGCGCGCTGCAGGGCATCCTGAATGCCCCAGGACAATGATGGCGCACAATCGTTCAAAAATCACGGTTTTGATATCAGAGCAAGCAGTTGCCAGCTACCAGTTGCCGGTTGCCAGCGAAAGACAAAGCTTTTCGCCGCAGATGAACGCGGATTTACGCGAATTGACGATCCCTGCCAAGATTTGTCTGGTCTTTGACTTTGTTCTGGTGCATACTAAAGTATAGTAAGTACTTGCTTACATGCCACCGAACCGCCAAGCGCGCCTTTCCGGCACCGACCGCCGCCAACAGATTTTAGAGGTAGCCGCAGAGATTTTTGCCGATCAGGGCTATAAAGGGGCGACCACGCGCGAGATCGCCGAGAAGGCCCGGGTGAATGAGGCCATCATCTTTCGCCATTTTCCCAGCAAAGAAGATCTGTACTGGGGAGTCATTGAAGAGATGCTTAGCCATGGCGGGCGCTCGCACCGCGAGCTGGAGGAGCGCCTGAATCAGCCGGCTGATCTTCGTCAACTGCTTTTCACGCTGGCCAGCGAGATATTGCAGCGCGATACCCGGCTCGCCCGGCTATCACTTTACAGCGCATTGGAGAACCATAAGCTTTCGCAAAGGTTTTTCCGGACCTATGTGGCGAAGTATTACGAGGTGCTGGCCGAGCACCTGCGCAAACGCATGGAAAAGGGCGAGCTGCGAAAAATGGACCCGGTGACCGCCTCTCGAGGATTCCTGGGGATGATCGGCAATTACTTTCTGGTACAGGAAATTTATGGGGGAAAGCGCTATCAGAAGTCCGACCCCCAGCGTGTCGCGGAGGAGATGACCGATATCTGGCTCAGCGGGATGTTGACGAATCATGGCCGAAAGATACGTGGGGCAAAGGGCCGGAAGTAACCAGCATTTAGCAGTTAGCTGTGATGTACCAGGACATAAGTTACGCCTGTAAGATGCGCTGCACAGGAGGCAGCCCATGCGAGGCGTGGAGTAACGCGGAGGCTCTAATGCAGAATTCTCGCAGGCGCCTCGCTGGCCATGCTTTCTCCGTCTCTGTGCAGGGCCGCCATTACGCCGGGGTCGAGGCGTCTTTGCGCCGATGGCGGCGTCGGGGACTCCCGCATTAGCTTCTCGATTTGCTCAATTCTTTCCTGTGCCGGCGGATGGCTTTCAAAGTAGCCCTTGAGGGTTTCCATGGCCAGTTGCGAGACTTCCTGCTCGGGAGTATTGGCCGTTCCACTTTGTTGCTGGTCACATAATTTCCCCAGCATGCGAAACATCGAGATTGCTCCTTCGGGCGAGTAGGAAGCCATCATGGCCAGCCGGGTTCCGGCGCGGTCGGCGTCGAGCTCCTGATCTTTGCTGTAGCCCGCTTTGAAAAGGTCAACCGGGATTGAGACCAATCCGTTGATTTCTTCCAGGTGCAACTTGCGCATGTGGGCCTCAAGCTGCACGCGCTCGGCGCAGTGATACAAATCAATGTGCTCGACCTCGTGTCCCAGCACGGATGCCAACTGGTCTTCGGTGGTCATCAGGTCGAGCATGCCGCGGCCTATGAAGACGTGTCCACCGGGGAGGGCGAAAGCGTTAATGACGTTTGGGTCGGGGACGTAATGAAAGCGGTAGGGAAGTTTGCGATGAGCGTAAAGGGAAACCCTTGTTCCTACGCGTTCAACATAAGATTGCACAAGCTGGTCATTGTAATTAGTTTTAGCATTTTTAGTTTCCGCCGCATCGATTTCGGCGAGATAACGCTGCGCCATCTCGTCGCCAATGCGGATCTCCTGCTCGTCGCTGATGCGGGTGAGGCGGGCGGGCAGGCGGCTCATCTCCTGCTCGGTATCGGCGATCAAACCCAGAACAACCTCTGGACCTACATGGGTCTGCGCCTTCTGCCGCTCGGCCAGCAGCAGAGCCCCGGCGCTTGCAGCAATAATAATGAATAAGAAGAGCCAGCGTTTCATAGGTATTCCCGAATGATCTCCCGATAGCGGGAGTATAGGAAAGAGACCCCGCCCAAGATCACGGCCAACACAATTAAGGTGAGCGCACGATAAGGAAGTTCAAGCCCCCAAACGTCAACTATCAGGACCTTGCCAATGCACAACAGCAACAATCCCAAGCCGGAGAGCCGGTAGCTGCGCATTCCAACCCGAAGGGCAAATATAAAGACAACCACGCCTTCCAGCCCCCAGCCAATGGTAATCATGGAATGAGAAAGCTCTTTGCCCAATAGGAATGTCAGCAGGGCTAGCGGAGCAAAAAAGAAAACCTGGTGTGGGTTTTCTTCAATCCAGCGCAGTATGCGGTTGCTGCGTTCACTTTTCCATTCGCGCATCTTGAAGGCAAAGGGAAGAGTCAAGAAAAGCAAAGTGATTGCAATGCCCACACAGAACCACGGCTGGTGGGTAGCATCCGCTTGCATCGGCCGTCCTGACCATAAGTTATAGGAAAAAGCGCGAAAAACCACACAGGCTGTCGCAAAGAGCGCCTGATAATGAAAAATCAGACGCTTTCTTATCCAGGCTGTTGCCATTAATGCAAAAGCAAGCGCCGCCCAGCCGATAACCACCTGCTCCTGGTCCATAGCCACGCGCATGATTGCGCCCAGGGTGATCAATCCCAGGAAGCTGGTGAGCTGCGTGATCGCAAGTCCGCGCTCTGTGCCTGATTGCTTGTCAGCTTCGCCGCTGGCCTCCAGCCGTTCATACACGTAATAGAATGCCAGCGCCAGAGGTGCAACCGTATAAATTCTTGGGTCCAGCTTGCCTGGAATTTTTTCAGCGTTGAGGTTGGCAAACCAGATCCTTACGAAAGTAGCGCCCAGCGCCAGATAACTTTGCAGGCGGAGATGCAGGGAGGGCCGGTTCATGCCGATTTCGAACAACACCACCGCGAAAAGGGTCCAGACAATCGCGACACTAACCGCCTGATGCTCGTGCATCTCGTACCAGACCAGTGTCATGACCAGCGCCGAAGCCATCCAGGTGTAAAGGTTGGCAAGGTGATAGGTGATGGAGAACTCTTTCAGCCGGCTCAGGGGCGCCATGACGTAAAGCGCGGCGATTACAATTCCGACCGTAACCAAACGCAAGCTCATGTTGTGCCAGGTTTGTTCTACCTGCAGATTTACCATGACCACCCGGCCTACGGCTACGAGCGCCAACAATCCTGACTTGATGGAAAACTCACGCAGTTTGAGATAGCGCCCGACGAGCGCGGCTGCCAGTGCAAAGACGATCCAGATGGCTGCGACCCAGGCGTTGCGGTACTCCACCCAGCCCAGAAGAACCAGCAAGAAAGAAGCCGCGTAATTATGAGTTTGACGGGCGATGGCATTGGCAGTTGTCCTTCTCTTCCAACGCAGTGCCGCGCAGCCATAAAGTAACGCTGCAACCAGGGCAACTGTTACCACTCGCGCATTCAGAAGGCCTTCGCCGTGCGGTATATCGAAGTTGAACAGCAGAGTTCGGGCAAAGGCCGCGAGAGTAATTAAATAAGATTGCCAAGAAAACTGCAGCGCCTCGGGCTCCTGCTTCCTTCGGGTCAGGATGTCCATGACCGCGGCCAGCAGCAGGGCTTCGATCATCCATGCGACGGCGATCCATCCGGGCCAGGGTGTAACTTCATACCAAATGAGCAGAGAAACCAGCCCGGCAGCCGCCCAGGTATTGAAATAAGAAAAGTAGCGGGAAAAAGCCCAATCTTCATCATCGCTGCTTAGCCAGGCCAGGATGTAAAACCCAATCGTGACCAGTCCGAGCGTTACCAGGCGTTCGCTTAGGTACCCGAGCATGGGTTTGGTCAAATCGAGATGGAAATAAATGGCACGGCACAGCACGGCGACCGCCAGCACCGCCGATTGCACAGAGAACTCGCGCAGCTTTCCATAACGCGCCACCGCGGCCAGGGCCAGGGCGAAGACCATCCAACTGACAGCCATCCAGGAGTTGGGGAATTCAATCCAGATCAGTGTTGCAATCAGCAACGCAGCCATGGAGGTGTGAATTCCGCGCATGGCCGAAGCCCACAGCCGGTCGAGGGTGTGGTTTTTCCAGGCGCACAGGTAAAACGCCAGTGCAACCAACACAAAACGCAGAACGCGCAGATTGAAATGCGATGCAGGTGTGTACGGCAGATCAAGGCCGTAAGCCAGCATGCCGAGAAATGCGGCAGCAACGATGACGTGGGATTGGTAGCAGAGGTCCCAGCTTCTTAAATACGATCCGCCAAAGATGATCACAAGGGCGAGGGCTGCCCACCATACCGGAACCCAGGTGTTGGGGAAGCCGACCCAAACAGCCGAGCAGGCCATAAAAGCAGCGATATAGGAAAACGCCCGCAGACAGCCTAGCTCAAAACCAGAGGTGACCAGTTTTTTCCATACACGTGGAGTAGCAAGCGAATTGAAGTAAAACAGCACAGCCGCGAGCCCGAAGACTGAGGCACGGGGCAAGTCAATATCGCCAGTAAGCTTTTGAGTAGCCAGAATCTGAAATGTGGCGGCTAACCCTGCCAGCATGCCAAAGTAGCGGAAGAGAACTTCACGCGCGAAGATTCCCGCCAGGAAAAAGGCTTCAGCCTCTAAGAGCCAGAGTACTGAAAGATGGGCCGGTTCCGGCGCGTAACGAATATAAAATGCCGCTACCAGTAAAGTTGCGCCAATGGTGGAGAGCATTATGAAGGCCAAGCGCCGTTTGCGTATGCGCGGCAGTTGTCCCAGTATGAATTCAACCGCTCCGAATATTAGAACGAATGCGAATTCCCACTCTGGATGCACCGACTGGTACTTCAGCATATACAGCAAGCCGAAGGTGTTCAGCAATGCAGCTAAAGTGGAGACCTTTTCTTCGTGCTCCGTTTTTACCTTACGAATCAGGTAAGAAATACGGAAGATTGCCCAATAGACGAGCAAAATGCCCGCGCTGACGGGGAATTGATCGAACGGCTTATGACGGCCTGCCCGCTCGACGATAGGCTGCAGCCAATAAAAGTGATTGATATAGGCCGCCAAGATTCCCAGGACTTCAAGCTCAAACCAGTTGTAGCGGCAGACTAGTACGACGAGTCCGGCTGAAAGCAGTGCATTGGCCACGAGGCTATGGGTCTGATCGCTATTGCCAATCCATACTGTCGAGTAGGCCAGGATAAAGGCGGCACCTGTGACCAGTTGCGAGTGATAGCGCAAAGTATGGGCTACCATGGCCACGGCTACGAGAAAGAGCAGGACGAATCCGGCGATGTCCGAGGGAAGGATCTCGGTACCTTTGAAAAACCGCATGGCGTATGTGGTAACGAAAATAATTGCCCATCCACCACCAATGCTGACCCTTCCTAAAATGACATAGTGTTCGCGTTTTTCCAGGAAGATACCGAATGCCAAGACTCCCGCTCCCGCCAGCATTCCCAGGCCGATTCTTGCCAGCGGCGTCATGTGATTCCACTGCCAGGAAAGAAACACCGCGATCCCCACAACAAGCATAGCAACCGAAATCTTGGCCAGCCAGTTCGTGCCAATTGTCTCTTCCCAGTTTCGCTTGGGCTTGGGCGGATGCATCGAAGCGTATCCCGACGAGGGAATCGAGCCGCCTGATCCGCGCATTCCTGCCGGTTGCGCAATCGGCGAGGTAACCCTGGCCGATGTTGGCGGTGTGCTTACATGCTGAGGCGCGGCTGGCGGCACATGCGGCGGGGCGGCTGGCGGTATATAAGGTGTTTGCGGCTGCGCCGGAGGGGTGGTCGGTTTCGCCGCGGGCGGTGTTGAATGAATATCCGCCGGGTGCGCAGCGGGAATCGAAGGGGCTGCAGGAGGCCCGGTTTCTTTCTGCGCTGCGATCAGCGGAGCCTGTGGCGGCGGAGTCACCGGAATTGGCGGAGGCGTTGCCGGTTTTGGCGTTACCGGCTCGACAACTAAAGGCACTCTTGCAGGTTCTGCAGGCGCTTGCGCAGGCGGAGGCGGGGTTACAACCGTGGCAGGATGCGAAACTGGTTTTTGTTCCGCCGCCGGCTTCTTTTCTACCTCGGGCATGAAGCGCGTTACGGCTTCCTCGGATGAAACTGGAGCAGGCTTGTATTCCCTGGCCACCACCGTTGCGGGATGTTCCAGTTCATGCAGCCGTTTCAGCACCTGCTGCTGATTCAGTTCCAGTCCCTTCATGCGGGCCTGTAACTCGCGCCAATGCTCGCTTACTTTTTTCTCCAGTAAATAGCGCCGCAACGAGACCACAAAAATGGAAGCAAAGACGAGAAAAATTGCGAACTCGTTTGCGCCGGAGACAGCTATGGCGGCGACCACATACAAGATGAAGATGATGATGAGTTCTGTCATGGTATTTTTTCTGAGAGCGCCTCAACACCAAAACATTAGAGCTTGTTTCAAAAATATCTCTTCGATATCAGGGGGCTAAAGAGTCTGTGTGAGAACTTGAAGGGCGTCGTCCCTACGGGACTAAAAATCATTTTTTCGCTTACCCAGCGCTGAAGCGCTGGGCTATAACGCGCCACCCCTTCGGGGTTGTTCATTTATCAGGTCTCACAAATTCAGGTCTCATCCACGGACTAAAGCCCCCTTTTTTTGGGCCCAAACGGCACTTTTCGCTTCGCCGCCCATGGCTAAAGGCATGGGTTACCAGTCGTGCCCTGATACAAAAGCTATTCTTGAAACAAGCTAGATCAAAACTGCTTCTTAATGTGTCTTCGGCTGCTGGCGCTCTCACAAAAAAGGTGCGCTTGCAGCACCTGCTTCACCAGAACAGCAAAACCAGATTGTTCACTGGGTGTATCTGTGAACACAATTAGAACGCTAATTAGGGAGAATCTTGCAACTAAATTTGCAGGTGGAGATAACTAAAGTAATAACAGGCAGATGGGCAGTATAGCTCTTAGCGGGCGTGGGAAGGGCTGGGCTTGCGGGAGGCCGCGGGCGCGGCCCCCAGTTTACGCAGGCGATCGCGGGCCTGCGTGGCTTCGATGGAACGCGGATAGCGCTGAATGACGGAGTTCAACTCGCGCACGCCTTCCGGCTTCTGGCCAAGCTCGAGCAGCGCAAATCCTTTTTTGAGCTGGGCCGCGGCGGTCTTGTTACCGCCGGCATATTGTTCCAGCACCTTGTCATAATCTGTGACGGCCTGTTGAAAGTTGCCCTGGCGGTATTCAATATCGGCCACATAGAATTGTGCGTTGCCGGCCAATTCAGTATCGCTGTAAAACTTCAGGTAATCGCCGAATTCCTGCGTGGCCAGGTCATAGCGGCCGGCGTTGTAATCGCGCAGAGCATTGTTATAGAGGACATCGGCGGGCGGGGCCTGGGCCTGCGGAGGCGTGGGCGTCGAGACCGGCAGATTCTGATGCGTGGCATTCATGTCATCAATCTGTTTGCTCAGCTTGGCTACGCGCGCCTTGAGCTCGTCGAGGGAATCGTGCAGCGCCTGGATTTGTCCTGAAACCTGGTCTACCTTGCCGCCGTTATCATTGTTCTGTTGCGACAGGTTCTTCTGCAGAGTGTCTACCGCTTGCGTCATTTTATTGATGTTGTCGGTGCTCTGCTCAATCAGGTTTTTCATGACGCCCATGCGCTCATCGAACGACTGCTTCATTTGCGCCATCTGGTCCTGCAGGTTCTGCACCTGGGTTTGCAACTGCACGATCTCTTTGCTCACACCAAAGGCAGGCAGAGAAGAAAATGCCAGGAGCAAAGCGGCGAGATAGAGTACTCGTTTGTTCATAGTCCTCTCTTTAGATGATTACAATAGTTATTGTAGAGACGCAGCGGGCTGCGTCTCTACGAGTAACTCCCTATATTACCTTTATTTTTGCAATACGAAGTGGGCACGGCGGTTCTGCTGCCAGCATTGCTCGTTCGATTCGGTGCAGAACGGCTTCTCTTTGCCGAAGCTGATGGTCTTGATGCGGTCTCCGCTTACTCCGTTGCGGGTCAACTGATCGCGCACGGCCCCGGCGCGGCTGTCGCCCAACGCCAGATTGTACTCGGTGGAACCGCGCTCATCGCAGTGGCCCTCAATGGTAAATTTCAAATTGGGATGCTGCTGCAGGAACTGCGACGCGGAAGCGAGAGATTGGGTTACCTCGGGACGCAAGGCAAAGCTGTCATAGTCGAAAAAGACATCTTGCACCTGGCGGGCAAACATCTGCTCTTCGGTTTCAGTGACGGGAGCGACGGGCGCCGCTTCCACGGTAACGCGAGCAGTTGCATCCTGCGTTCCTCCCGCGCCTTTGGCGACCAGCCGGTAGGTGGTGGAATCGGTGGGGCTCACGGTCTTGGAGCCGTTGGGATCCACTGCGCCAATGCCCTCAATGGAAACGTCAGTCGCGTTTTCCGTACGCCACGTAAGCTGCGTGGATTGTCCTGCCTGAATCGAATCGGGATTGGCGGAAAGCGACGCCGTAGGCTGCGGCGGCGGTGGCGGTGGGGGGGGTGGCGGGGGAGTACTCTTTTTGGCGCAGCCGGCCATTAGGAAGAGCGCCGCCAGTACGAGTAACAGGATGGACTGCCTGATTCGGTTTTTCACCTCAATGCCTCCAGAAGAAATCATAAACTTCAAAACCCAGAATTGCCGGTTATGATGCCTTGTTTTACCGTGTATTAATGTTAAATTTTATTTCCAGCTCCAGTTCGGCTGTGAGTTTTCCCCATCCGTGGTGATGGCGTGCTGGTGGGTTCCATCGGCCAGCATGCTCCAGATTTGCGAGCGCCCGCCCTGCCTGGATTCATAGACAATGTGCCGTCCATCGGGCGACCAGGAAGGGAAGTCGTTGACGCCGGAATCGTGCGTCAACTGCACCCATTGCCGCGTGGTCACATCCATGAGGTAAATATCCTGACCTCCGGGTGCGCCGGGCCCGTAGTTGCGCCGCCAGGCAAGTGCCAGGAGCTGTCCGTTGGGCGACCAGGAGGGCGAAACCGCGTAGCCGGTATCGGTCATGCGCTGCACGTTGGTGCCGTCGGCATCCATGATGTAGATTTGCGGCAGGCCGGTGCGGCCGCTCACAAAGGCGACCTGCGCTCCGGTTTTGGCGTTCCATACCGGGGAAGAGTCGGGATGGCCTGTGGAAACGGTAAGCCGTTTGGGGTTCGCCCCCGAGGAATCGGCCACATAAATCTCGGAGTGACCGTGCATGGATGACGAAAAAGCTATTTTGCTTCCATCCGGCGACCACGCGGGAGAGATATTGGTCCCATTATAGGCGGGGAAGGCGACCATCCTGCCCAGTTCCAGCGAGTACATCATCAGCTCCAAGCCGCGTTTTACAAAAGAGGAGAAGATTACACGGGTGTTATCGGGCGAGACGCGCGGAGATAAAGAGGCCAGCGAACTTAGATGGGTCAGTTGAGTCTGGCCAGCGCCGTCGTAATCCATCTGCCAGACTTCTTTGTGGCCGCTGCGCGAGCTGATGAAATAAAGCTTCGTTTCGGCAATGCCGTTGATTCCACCACCCAGGCGCAAGATGATTTCGTCGGCAAAGCGGTGCGCCTGCAGGCGCGCGCTCGCCTCAGATGCCGGGTCGCTGTATTGCTTGCCTAAAACCATGGGCGAGCCGGTGTTGTGGGCATCGTAAAGCCAGCCTTGCATGGCAACATTGGACCCCGAAACTCCGAAGTTGCCGAAGGCCACCATGCTGGCATTTACCGGCGGATTGCTCCAGGTCGCCAGCTGCATGTCAGACGTGGCGCCGGGAACGTTGAGCGGGTAAAAGCTCTTGGAAACCAGCTCGAAGATGCCAGCGTTGTCCAGATCGTTCCATAGGGTCTGGTTGAAGATTGTAAGCAGGGGGGCGGTCTGCGGATCGTTGCCTGCGGCCTTGAAATCAGGGACCGCCAGCCGGACCTTTTCAACTCCCAAACCTGTGCCCGTGCGAATCCAATCGGTTTGCGCGAAAAGCAAAGATGATGATACGAGGGTCAGCAAAGCCAATGCCGCCATTCGTCTGATCATGGTGTGCACTCCATTCCTTGCCTGTACTAAAAAAATTTTACGGCCTTTTGTAATCAAACCAAAATTCTACAGAAACTTTGCTGCCCCGGTATCCCGGAGGCAGCGGACCAAAGGTATCAATCCGTTGCAGGGCCCGTGTCGCCGACTGATCGAGCGAAGGCACGCCGCTGGATTGTTCAATCTGAATATTGGTGGGCTCGCCGCTGCTCAGAATGTCAAAGACAATGTAAACCCGCCGGGCTGAGGTAATCGTCGGATCCACCTCATATTTCATCCAGTTGTCTGAGACTTTGCGTTGCACGACCTGTACATACCACCCGAATTGACTGCCAAAGTCTCCCTGGGATCCTGCGAAACTGAATCCACCTTTGGCGTTGTTCACGGTAAATACGCCATACGGACCGCTTACCGGGCCGCCTTCCCCAAAGGGAACGCGGTTATCTTCCGGTGGAGGAACACGCGGCTTTTCAGGGCTGGTGTGCTGTTCGGGTTTCTTCCTGGTATTACGGTCAGGGATCGGCAGGGCATCGGGTTGCTGCTCAACCGCCTTCGGAGTCGATTCAGTCAGGCCTTTGGATTCATTGGCCACGACATTCTGCGTCTGCTCAGGCTGGGCGGGCAGGGGGACAGCGGCGCGGCTTACCAGGGTTGCGCTCATGGCTTCTCCAATCTCGGTGTTGCCCCAGTTTTCTCCATGCTGTGAGCTGATGATGGCACTATAGACGATAATCGAACCGAACAGGACGATATGCAATCCCGCCGACCAGGTGAGATAACCTCTCCACGAATCGCGTTCAAAATAAATATTGTCATCCGCTTGCATGTTACTTCACCGCATTTTCCTGCAACGGCTGGGTCACAATACTTACATTCGTAATGCCTGCCTGCTTCACCGAATCCATCACCGTGGCAAATACGCCAAAGGGCACATTTTGATCGGCCCGCAGAAAAATGGATTGATGCTCCGGGTCGCGCACCTTCTCATGCAATTTTTGCGGGAGAAGGTTGATGTTAATGGGGTCGTTGCCCAAAAAAATGTCCTGTTTGCTGGTGATGCTGATGACCAGCCGCTCCTCGGTGATTTCCTTGACGGTCCGGGTTTTGGGGACATCCACGTCAATGCCCGACTGCAGAATGGGAGCGGTGAGCATGAAGATGATGAGCAGCACCAGCACAACGTCTACCAGCGGGGTAACATTGATCTCCGCCAGCGAGGACTGCGTGCGTCCGCTCTTATCGGTAAAAGCCATCAGCGTCTCTCCGCTGTTGCCTCTGTTTGCACCGGGGCATTGCGCTCTACAGCATTCAGCATCTCCAGCGCAAAATCATCCATGCGCGCGCCAAACTCGCGGATGGTATGCGAAATCTGATTGTAGAAAATTACGGCAGGAATGGCCGCAACCAGGCCCGCAGCGGTGGTAATCAGGGCCTCGGAAATTCCCGGGGCAACCGCCCGCAAGGTGGCCGCGCCGGCGGTACCCAGTCCGTGAAATGCGTCAATAATGCCCCACACCGTGCCAAACAGCCCTATAAAAGGAGACACCGCTCCCGTGGTCGCCAGCATAGGCAGCCTGCGCTCCATGCGGGTCAGCTCTTCGGAGGCGGCAATCTGCATAGAGCGCCGGATGGCGTCAATGCTGCGAATGGTTCCGTTGCTCGACATTTGCCGGCGATACTCTTCATATCCGCCTTCGAAGACGGCGACCAGAGGGCTGGGCCTGAACTGCTCGGCCACGGCAGAGATATCCTGCAGACGCTGGGCTTTGCGGAAGGCGCGTATAAAGCGTCCGCTCTGCCGGCGCGCGCTGCCAAAACGCGCCCACTTGGAAAGAATGATCCCCCAGGAAAGAACACTGAAGGCGAGAAGAATCAGGAGAACAACTTTGGCGACCAGACCGCTGTCTTGGATTAAATTAACAATCTCGCCGCCGACAAGGGATGCTGAAATGAGGTGTATTGTCATCTCGATGGAATTCGAGTGAAATGGCTATATGCACCGTAGCATCCAGCCTGTGCCCTCGTCAATGTTCCCAGGGTTAATTTTTGTGGGGATTATTACCTTTTAGCTCACCCGGCTGTATTTGCTTCTAGAGCCACGGAACGCATGATAGGCCGGTAGAGGGTCTATCTCAGCCGGGCGTTATTGCTGCCATACATCGCTCGCCGGCCGGGAATACAACTGAGATCCAACGAGGATGAACCAGATAGCCTGGCCGAGCATAACAACTGCCATGCCATGGACATCAAGCCGCAGGTGGCCCACGCCAATTCCGACAATGATAAGTGCAGAAACGACGCAGCCGTAGATGGCCACACCACGGCCGAATCCTTGATTCCGCAGAGCGGAAATCGACCAGAGGATAATTGCCGTCGAAGCGGCCACGGAATAAATCTGCGCGAAGGCTTGATTGATCTGAAAAATGCCGTCGATCACAATTTGCCATTGGTGCGCGGCGGCAGGAACATCGCGCACCATGTGCTTCATAATATCGGGGACGACGAATCCACTGACCGCCGTGGCGATGAGCACGGCGACGCACGCGAAGCCGAAGGTGACGATTGCGGCGAAAGAGATCCGGTCGGTGGCGGCGATGCGCCGCGCGAGGCCGCAAGCACCCAGGAAAAGCAGAAGGACGCTCACCATGGCAATCGAGTGCGCAACGCCGGACATGAGCATAAGGCGACCCACTTGTTCGACTGTCAGCGGGCCTGCTGCCGTAGGGTGGATAGCCATCGTGAAAATGCCACCGAGCGAGCCGGCGATGAGAGCAACTCCAGATTTGCGATCGTCCGTCATACTGACACTCTAGACATGAATCGCTTGCCTGTGCCAGTGTTATTCACACGAACGCCACGATACGGAACAAACGCACGGGATTTGTTCAGGAATCAGGGATTGTGAAGGCCAGCAAAACGAAGAATAAGGCAGCAAAGCCTCATCGGAAAACAGATCGTCGTATTGTGCGAACGCGCGATACATTGGGCGATGCCCTGGTCGCGCTCATGCATGAGAAAAGTTTCGATGAAATTACGGTGCAGGATGTGCTCGACCGCGCGGGCGTAGGGCGATCGACATTTTACGTACATTATCGTGACAAAGATGATTTGTTCCTGAGTGATGTAGAGGATTTTCTCGAGTCGGTTGCCGGCATGCTGAAACGGCAAAACGCGAGCCCGAAACGGCTGCTGCCGGTGCAGGAGTTTTTTACGCATATCCGTGATGCGCGTGACTTCCATGCGGCGCTGGTGACGTCTGGGAAGGCGAATGATGTGTGGGCACTGGCACGGGGATTCTTCGCGCGTTCCATCGAGGAGAGACTACAGACGGCGGGAGTGGAGACCGTGGCGGCGCGGCGATCTGCCCAGGCCTACGCTCTAGCAGGAAGTTTTTTCTCGCTGCTCGACTGGTGGGTCGACAAGGGGATGAAAGCGGATCCCAAGGAAATGGACGAGTTGTTTCACTGCATGGCATGGAGCGGACTGGCGAACCGTTCAAAGTTGAGCCGTTAGCGACTAACGGGCCAGACGGAAGTCCTGTCTCAAGGAGCACAATACGGGTGAAGGCTTTTGCAGGAAGAGTCGCAGAGTAGAGCAAGCAAAATGCGAAAAAAAAGAGAGAATATCCTTTTTGAAGTTGGCGTGTGTGACGGTATGATGGCCTTAAACTCCCGCACAAGGGATGCGGTTTCAAACCTCGAAGGAAACACGCCGTGCTGCTCGAACTTCGCGTCGAAAATTACGCCGTCATTGATGATGCCCGGGTGGAGTTTGCATCGGGGCTGAATCTGCTGACCGGCGAGACCGGGGCTGGAAAATCGATCCTGATTGACGCCTTGGCGTTGCTGCTGGGCGAACGCGCCTCCAATGACATGATCCGCCACGGTACGGAACGGGCCGTGGTCTCCGGCGTCTTCGAAGCCAAGAGCCAGGCCATTACCGAAATTCTGGAAAAAAATGGAATCGATAGCTCCCAGAATGAAGACAATGAAGACGAAGATGGCGACCTGATTCTTCGCCGCGAAATCAGTGCCGGAGGCAAGGGCAGGGTTTTTATCAACAACCAGCCGGCCACGGTGGCGGTGCTCAAGCAGCTTGCCCCGGAGCTGGCCCACATCCACGCGCAAAGCGAGACCCTGCTTGCCTTTGACGCCGGGGAGCGGCTGCGGCTGCTTGACCGTTTTGCCAACATTGATGTCGAAGCTCTCTCTGTTGCCTATCATCGCTGGCGGGAATTACAGCAGCGCATCTCCGACCTAGAGCGCGATGAGCAAGACCGTCTGCGGTTGGTGGATTTGTGGCAATTCCAGAAAAAGGAAATCGAGCAGGCGAGCCTTGAGCCGGGCGAAGACCAGCGCCTGGAGTCGGAAAAGCGCGTGCTGGCCAACGCGGAAAAACTTTATTCCGCCGCCATGGGGGCGCACCAGCTTTTATACGAATCCGATTCATCCACGGCGGCGTCGTTGCGTGCCTCGATCAAACATGTAGAAGAGCTGGCGCGCTACGATGCCAAATTTCAGGAGACACTGGCGGCGCTGGAATCGGCCCGCATCACGGTGGAAGACGCCGGCCTTGCGCTGCGTGATTATGCGGAAGGCATTGACGCTTCTCCCCAGCGCCTGGCTGAGATTGAAGACCGGCTTGCGCTCATCGATCGTCTCAAGCGCAAATATGGTCAGAGCGTGGATGAAATCATTGCTTTTGGCGAAGAGGTTGCGCGCAAAGTCAATGAAGTTGAGAACCGCGACGAAATCCTGCATCGGTTGCGCAAAGAAATCGCGGCCGCCGCTGAGGATTACCTAAAGCACGCGCGTGCTGTTTCCAAAAAGCGCCAGGAGCAGGCCCGCAAATTAGAAAAATTGGTCGAGACCGAGGTCAACGACCTGGCCATGAAGGTCCGCTTCAAGGTGGAGGTTTCAGCTTCGGAAGAGCAAGTCTCGTGGTCAGCCGACGGATTCGACCAGGCCGCTTATCTTATCGCTACCAATGCCGGTGAGCCGCTCCATCCTATTGAGAAAATCGCCTCTGGCGGTGAAATGTCGCGCGTGATGCTGGCCCTCAAGGCCACCGTGGAAGCCGACAAGCCTCCTCATGCGGTTCGTTCTCGTAACGGCAAACCTGAAGCCGGAGTGCGTACCCTGGTCTTCGACGAAATTGATACCGGCATCGGGGGCCGCGCCGCCGAGGCCGTGGGGAAGAAGCTGAAGGCACTTGGCCGCAGCCATCAGGTGCTCTGCATCACCCACCTGCCGCAGATTGCCTCTTTTGCCGATCAGCATTACGTGATTGAGAAGAAAGAAAAAAAGGAATCGGGGGGCGTTCGGGTACACACCACCATTCGGCGGTTGTCAGAAGCCGAGCGCACAGAAGAGGTCGCCCGCATGTTAAGCGGGGCCAAGCTGACCGACGCGTCTTTGAAGCACGCCGAGCAGATGTTGAAAATAAATGCATAGTGCTTTTAACCATCTGGCACTAAAAGCTACGGCTTGTTTGATCTGGTTTCCGCGGCCGATTATTTTAGAGATCACCCGGCTCTGTCGACATCCTTGAAACATTCTCTAGATTTCGGCATGAAGAGGAAAAAATCCAAGCATGGTTCGATCTAAGCCGTGGGCGGTTCCCACCGCCATCCGAGATCCTTCTCCCGCTTCGCGGGATCAGGATGACACTCTTTCTAATTTTGACGCGTGCCCGCGACCATGGCGCGTTCCTTTTCAGCTTCTTGAAGGTCTTGTTGGGGAAGAGATTGGGTTGGCGCGGAAGCCCATCGGTTCCGACAGGCAATTGCGATAAGTTCTGCCCACTGATTGTTCTCAAGGATAGGGTAGAGGCGAATTGCCGTTGCAGTTGCAACGACACCGGCCAAGAAGGAAAGCACGAGGCTAGCCATGGGGAACACCTGCCGACCCTTTAGGATGCTGAGTAGCAGACGCAAGTTGCTGGATTTCCCCGTTTACTGCTCTAGAATAACCATTCACTGTAGATTCTGCCGTTTTCTCTGGTTTACATTGGCGGCAACTGGCATCTTTCTTGTAAGGTTTTGATTCTGAAAAACTTAGGGACTCTTGTATACTAAAAGCCAAGCCCATGAGCACACAGACTGAAGCCAAAACGCTTATCCTGCTCAAGCCCCGGGGCTTTTGTGCCGGGGTGGTTAGAGCTATTGATATTGTCCGTATAGCCCTGGAGGCCTTTGGTGCACCCATTTACGTGCGTAAAGAGATTGTCCACAATCGGTACGTGGTGGATGAGCTCAAAGGCAAAGGCGCCATCTTTGTGGACAGCGTAGAAGAAGTCCCGAACGGGGAGCGCGTTATTTACAGCGCCCACGGAGTTTCGCCGGAAGTGCGCGAGGCCAGCCAGAAGCGGAATCTCCGCGTCGTGGACGCCACCTGTCCTCTGGTTACGAAAGTCCACGTGGAAGCGGTCAAGTATGCCAAAGAGGGCTACTCCATCATTCTGATTGGCCATCGCGATCACGATGAGGTCATCGGGACCCTCGGCGAGGCGCCACTGGTAACCCAGGTAGTGAGCACTACAGAAGAGGTTGAGGCCCTAGTGGTTCCTGACCCCAATCGCGTGGCTTACATCACCCAGACGACATTAAGCCTGGACGAAGCCAAAGACATTATTGCCGCTTTAAAGAACAAGTTCCCTAACATTCGTGGGCCGCACGCGCAGGATATCTGCTATGCCACCGAAAACCGACAGGTTGCAGTGAAGCATATTGCCGAAGAGGCGGACCTGTTGCTGGTGGTGGGCTCCGATAACAGCTCCAACTCGAACCGGCTTGTGGAAGTGGCGCGCAACCTGGGGCGCTCTTCCCATTTGATTGAAAATTTCCGGGCGATCGCGCCGGAGTGGTTGGACGGCGTGCGAACGATTGCCCTAACCGCAGGAGCTTCGGCTCCGGAGTGTTTGGTGGAAGAGGTGATTTTGTTCCTGCAGAACAAAGGATTCACCAACCTTCGCGAGGTTGAGGTCATGCCGGAAAATGTACGCTTCGGCCTGCCTCCCGAGATCGTTGCCGCGATTGGCGAAGCTCCCGCCCCGGCAATTGCGGAGTAAGCATGGAACAGCCCCACCCCCAGGGTGCGACCGAACGCCATCTCCCGCCAATGACCTTTGGCAAGCTGGACGATATGCGCAGCCGTGTGGCTGCCGCCATTGATGCTGTCCGCAAATATCTTTTCTCCGTTCAGCTTGAGGAAGGCTACTGGTGCGGCGAGTTAGAGGCTGATACCACCCTCGAATCCGATTACATTCTGGTGCATACCCTGTTGGGTACCGGCGACCCGGGCAGGATGGCCAAGGCAGCTATTGAGATTCTGCGCCACCAAAACGAAGATGGCGGCTGGCCGATCTTTCAAGGAGGGCCATCGAACATCAGCGCTTCGGTGAAGGCGTATTTCGGCCTCAAGCTGATGGGATACCAGCCGGAGCATCCGGCATTGGCGCGCGCCCGCCGCCGCATCATGGAAATGGGAGGCGTGACCCAGGTCAACACCTTTACCAAAATCTATTTGTGCTTTCTGGGGCAGTACGACTATGACGCCGTTCCGGCCATTCCGCCGGAGATTGTTCTGTTCCCGAACTGGTTCTGGTTCAATATCTATGAGATTTCTTCCTGGTCGCGGGCCATCCTGGTTCCACTTTCTATTGCCTATGCCAAGAAGCCGTTTAAGAAAATCCCCGCGGAACAGGGAATTGACGAGCTCTTTCCCAATGGCCGCGACCACACCAACCTGAAGTTGAAGTGGTCGAAAAAGATCGTAAGCTGGCGCAATTTCTTTCTGGTGCTCGATGTATTAGTGCACTTCTTTGAGCGCGTGCATGTGCGTCCTCTGCGCGCCCTGGCGCTGCGCAAGGCTGAAAAGTGGATGCTCGAGCGCTTTGAAATGTCGGACGGCCTGGGTGCGATTTATCCTGGCGTGCTCAACTCCATCATCGCATTGCGCTGCCTGGGGTATTCGGTGGATGATCCCCAGTTTATCCGCGCCATGGATGAGTTTGAAAAACTCGGCATCGAAGAAGAGAAGACCTTTCGCATGCAACCTTGCATGTCACCGGTCTGGGACACCGCTTATGCCCTCTTTGCCCTCGGCGAGAGCGGGGTTTCTTCCCGCGAGCCGCGCATGGTCGCCGCCGCCGACTGGATGCTGAAAAAACAGGTCACACATAAAGGCGACTGGGCGGTGAAAAATCCTAAAGCGGCTCCCGCCGGCTGGTACTTTGAATTCAACAACGAGTTTTATCCCGACGTGGATGACAGCGCCATGGTGTTGCTGGGCCTGAGCCACGTCAACCATCCCAATGAGCGCTATCAGCACGAGTCTTCGCAGCGCGCGATTGAGTGGATTTTTTCAATGCAGTGCAAGAACGGCGGCTGGGCATCATTCGATAAAGATAATGACCGCATGGTCTTCCAGCATGTCCCATTTGCCGACCACAACGCCATGCTCGATCCTGCGACTGTGGACATCACCGGACGCGTTCTGGAGATGATGGCGGTGTACGGCTACACGCGTGAAGATAAGCGCGTGCGCAAGGCCATTGATTTTCTTATTCGTGAGCAGGAGCCCGATGGCTCCTGGTTCGGACGCTGGGGCGTAAACTATATCTACGGAACCGCCTGTGTCCTGCGTGGTCTGGAAGCGATGGGCGTCTGGAACCATGAGCCTTATGTGCAACAAGCCGCAGAGTGGCTGCGGATGTTCCAGAACCCTGACGGCGGCTGGGGCGAAACCTGCGGATCGTATGACGACCCTGCGCTGAAGGGAATAGGCCCGAGCACGCCTTCGCAAACTGCCTGGGCCGTGATGGGCCTGCTGGCGGCAGGGGATACACGCAGCGAATGCGTTGGCCGCGGCATCGCATATCTGTTGAGGACGCAGAAGAAAGACGGCTCCTGGGATGAGCCGCAGTACACCGGAACTGGCTTCCCGCGGGTCTTTTACCTGGCTTATCATCTGTACCGGAATTATTTCCCTATGCTCGCGCTGGCAACTTACGCGCGTGTCTTCGCTAATGTCGACAAATCAGCGAAGACGGTTCGTACTGTAGTAACGGCTGAAAAATTTCAGCTTTGAGTTGCAGGGAAGCGGCGAGTTGAAGGAAATCAGATTGTTGTAAATCTTCAATATTTGGAGAGGAACTCGAGTGCCTGTACCAATCTCGCAGATGTGGACCGTGGCAACCTACGTCCTGAAGCAGAAGATGGGCGGCCGTAAGCGCTATCCGCTGGTTCTAATGCTGGAGCCGTTGTTTCGCTGCAATCTTGCCTGCGCGGGCTGCGGGAAGATCCAGTATCCGGCGCACATCCTGAAGAAGAACCTCACGCCTGAGCAATGCTTCAAGGCTGTAGATGAGTGCGGGACCCCGATGGTAAGCATCCCCGGGGGCGAGCCGTTGATGCATCCCCAGATTGGCGAGATTGTTGAAGGACTGGTGGCACGCAAGAAATATATTTACCTGTGCACGAACGCGCTGCTGTTAAAAGAAAAACTCGACCTGTTTAAGCCCAGCAAGTATCTGACGTTTTCCGTGCATCTCGACGGCGAACGCGAACACCATGACTTTTCCGTCTGCCGTGAAGGCGGCTATGAAATTGCCGTGGAAGCCATCAAAGAAGCGCTGAACCGCGGCTTCCGCGTAACCACCAATACGACCCTGTTCGATGGAGCCGATCCAAACAGCGTGCGTGCGTTCTTTGACGAAATCATGGCGCTGGGCGTCGAGGGCATGATGCTTTCTCCCGGCTACTCATACGATAAAGCGCCCGACCAGAAGCACTTCCTGGGACGCGCTCGAATCCGGCGGCTCTTCCGCGCTATTCTTTCTAACCGCAAGCCTGACTGGCGTTTCAACATGTCGCCGCTCTTTCTCGAGTTCCTGATGGGCAAGCGGCAGTATGCCTGCACGCCCTGGGGCATGCCAACGTACAACATTTTTGGCTGGCAGAAGCCATGCTATCTGCTGCAAGACGGCTATGCCGATACATTCCAGGAATTGATGGAAGCTACCCAGTGGCATGAATACGGCACCGAGTCGGGCAATCCCAAGTGCGCCAACTGCATGGTGCACAGCGGGTATGAGGCCTCGGCGGTGAACTATACCTTCAGCTCGCTGAAAGGTTTTTTTGAAACCGCGAAAGCGACACTGTTCCAGAGCTATAGAGATGAGTCTGCCCGCAAATTGCTGGATGAGAGCGTACGCCCGGTGCATGCCTACAATCCGCTGGTGCAGATCGATAAAAATGAGACTGAGTTGGAGGAGACCAGGGCATGAGTGGGGTTCCTTCAATCGAGACAAATACCAAAAAGCCCTTGATCGGCTCGGACACAGCCGGGGACGGCTGTGCCACACAGGCAATTCCAGTTGCCGGCAATCCTGATGCTCTTGAGGTTTCTCCGGGGACACTCCACGAGAAGCTCGAGGGTTGGATTCCGCAACTGGCCAGCGAAACCGAAACACGCGATGCGCTGGAAAAGGCCTTTGACTACCGTGGTGATGTGTCGATCACGCTAAAGAATGGCAGCAAAGTTGAAGGCTACATCTTTGACCGGCGCTCGGGCCAAACGCTGGCAGATTCCTGCGTCCGTCTTTTTCCCGCAGGCTCGGAGGAGAAACTCAGCATCTCCTATGCCGATATCGCCGCCCTCGCTTTTTCCGATCGCGACCCCGCCGCCGGTAAAAGTTGGGAGGCCTGGGTCCGTAAGTATTGGGAAAAGCGCTCTGCCGGCGAAAAAAACATCGGAATCGAAGCGGAAAAACTCGACTAATAAGCTGCGATCAGGAGTTTATCTCATGCACGGCCCATGCCGTGCTTTTCTACTTTTATTATGAAAGCCTTTGTCACTGGAGCCACAGGATTCGTCGGCAGCCACGTTGCCCGCGCGCTGGCAGTACAGGGCGCCGAACTGCGTCTGCTCACACGCTCCAGCAGTCCCACGAAAAATATTGAGGCTATTCGCGCCGAGCGTGTAGTCGGGGACCTCACCAATCCCGAATCGCTCAAAAAGGGAATGCAAGGATGCGAATTTGTCTTCCACGTGGCCGCAGATTATCGCCTGTGGGTCCGCGATCCGGAGCAGATGTACCGCACCAACGTTGAGGGTACGCGCGCCATTCTGCAGGCCGCGCAGCAGGCCGGCGTGCGCCGTGTTATCTACACGAGTTCCGTAGCCACCATGGGCTTCACCGGAAACGGCAAACCCTGTGACGAAGACTCTCCGGTGTCGTTGCTTAACATGATCGGGCATTACAAGCGCTCCAAGTTCATGGCGGAGCAGATCGTGCTCGAGGCCGGACGCAATGGCGCCAACGCGGTCCTGGTGAATCCCACCACTCCTGTCGGCGAGCAGGACATCAAACCTACCCCCACCGGCAGGATCATCGTGGATTTTCTCAATCGCAACTTTCCTGCCTACGTTGATACCGGGCTCAACCTGGTGGATGTAACCGAATGCGCCCACGCCCATGTTGCCGCCATGGAGAAAGCCCGCCCTGGCGAGCGTTACATCATCGGCGGCGAAAACCTTACGTTGAAACAGATTCTCGATAAACTGGCTGCTATTACCGGTCTGGCCGCGCCTACTATGAAGATTCCGCACCTGGTCGCCCTGGGATTTGCAGCTTACGACCAGACCATTACCGGACTGCTGTTGCGCAAGGAGCCGCGCGCCACCGTGGATGCGGTCCGCATGGGCCGCAAAAAGATGTTTGCTTCTTCTGAAAAAGCCGAGCGCGAGTTGGGTTACAAAGTTGTTCCCGTGGATGATGCTTTGCGCCGCGCCGTCGAGTGGTTCAAGGGAAACGGCTATGTCAGGGCCAAATAACTCGAAAATCCGGCATGCTCGCTTCGCTATCGTCGCCGCTCTGCGCCAGGAGGTCTCTGCGGTAGTCCGCGGCTGGGGGCAGCGCGAGATCGAATACGGCGGCAGAAAGCTGCGTTTTTACGAATCGGAGAAAGCAGTTCTGGTGTGCGGCGGAATCGGCGCGCAGGCCGCAAACATAGCCGCTCAAGCCGCGCTGATTTGTTACCGGCCACAAGGGATGCTCTCGGCTGGAGTGGCCGGAAGCCTAAGCAGCAATTTGAATGCAGGCGAGGCATTTTTAGTCTCCGCAGTTATCGATGCCGTGAGCGGGAAAACTTATGCCGCACTCTTGGGAACGCGGAGATTGGTAACCGCCGGCAAAATTCTGGGGCCGGAGGAAAAGCGTGAACTGGCCCAGCGCTATTCTGCCCATGCCGTGGACATGGAAGCAGCAGCCGTGGCCGAAGTTGCTGCCCAAGCCGGGCTGCCTTTCTATGCCGCCAAGGCCATCTCTGATCAACTGGATTTTCCCATGCCGCCGATGGACCGGTTTGTGGATGCCAGCGGAAACTTTGCCACCGGCAAATTCGTACTGCACGCTGCATTGCGGCCTGCGATGTGGCCGGTTGTATGGCGTTTGGCACGGAACAATCATCGCGCAGCCGAGGCGCTGGCTCGGGTGGTGCAGCCGCTCATTGACGGCCAGAATTTACACTCAGACGCGATAGAATCAGGGATAGCGCAAATCAAACATTGACTATGGCTACTGCAACTCAAACCGGCAGCACGGCTTTGGGGAAGATCCCCGCGACCATGCGGGCCGCTGTTTATCATGGTCAGAATGATGTCCGCCTGGAGACAGTTCCGGTGCCCACGATTGGCCCGGGCGAATTGCTGATTCGCGTCCACACCTGCGGTATTTGTGGCACCGATCTCAAGAAGATCAGCACCGGCTCGCACTCGGCGCCGCGCATCTTTGGACACGAGACCTCAGGCATGATTGTTGCCGTGGGCGAAGGCGTGACCAGTTATTCCCTGGGCGAGCGGGTGATGGTGTTCCACCACATCCCCTGCCGGGATTGCTTTTATTGCAACCGCAAAGTCTTTGCCCAGTGTCCGGTATATAAAAAAGTTGGCGTCACCGCCGGCTACGAGCCCAGCGGCGGCGGCTTTGCCGAATATGTGCGCGTCATGGATTGGATCGTCGAGCGCGGCGGCGTGGTACGCATTCCCCAGCATGTCAGTTACGAGCAGGCGGCGTTTATCGAGCCGGTCAACACGTGCCAGAAGGGAATTGAAACTTTGCGCCTGCAGTCCGAAGAAACGGTCCTGGTGATTGGACAGGGGCCTATCGGCATGATTCTCGCCAAGCTTGCTCTCTCCGCAGGGGCGCGCGTCTTTGCCTCTGATATGTATGCCCAGCGGCTTATGGTCGCGCGCAACTTTGGCATCACCGAAACTATTGATGCTTCCAAAGACGATGCTACCCGGCGCATTCGCGAGGTCACCGATGGCCGTGGCGCCGATGCGGTGATTGTGGCTGTCGCGGGCAATGCGCTCGTCCAGGTTGCTCTGGATGCTACCCGCCCCGGCGGCCGCGTGCTCCTCTTTGCCCAGACTACGCGCAGCCAGGCGACGGTTGATCCCTCCGCCGTCTGCATGGACGAAAAATTCCTGCTTGGCTCTTACAGCGCATCTGTCGACCTGCAGAAAGAATCGGAGCGCTTTGTCTTCAGCGGTGAGATGGACATGAGCCGCCTGGTTACCCATCGCTTTCCGCTGGAACAGGCCGTCGAAGGAATCAAGATGGCCATGCATCCGCAGCCGGATTCGCTCAAGATTGTCATTACTCCCGGCATGAATTGGGAAGGAAAGCCGAACCAGGGAGGGAAGCCCTGAGCGCAAATTCCAAAACATCTTCGAATGGAACCATGACCGCTGCCGTTCTTTACGGCAAAGAGGACATCAAGATCGAGCGCGTTCCCATTCCCACTTTGGGCGAAGGCGAGATTCTGGTCAAGGTACACGCCGCCCTGACCTGCGGCACCGATCTCAAAGTGTATCGGCGCGGCTATCACGCAAGAATGATTGTGCCTCCGGCGCTCTTTGGGCACGAGCTGGCAGGAGAAGTTGAGAGTGCCGGCGCCGGCGTAACCAATTTCCGCAAAGGCATGCGCGTTGTTGCGGCGAATTCCGCCCCGTGCGGCGTCTGTTTCTATTGCAAGCAGGGACAAGAGAACCTGTGCGACGATCTGCTCTTTAACAATGGCGCTTACGCTGAGTACATCCGCATTCCCAAACGCATCGTGGAAAAGAACACGCTCGTTATTCCTGACAAAGTAAGCTTTGAAGAGGCGGCCATGGTCGAGCCCCTGGCGTGCGTACTGCTGGGACTGAATGAAAGCAACGTCCGCTCCGGCGATAATGTTGTGGTCATTGGCGGCGGTCCTATTGGACTCATGTTCATCCAGGTGGCAAAAGCGAAAAATTGCCGGGTCATCAGCGTAGTCAAGCGCGATGAACAGATACAGATTGCCAGCCGATTCGGCGCCGATGAAGTCATACAGATTCCGCCTGACCCATCTGTCTCGCAATCAGATACGATCGCAGCTGTGCACACACTCACGGAGAATCGCGGGGCAGACGTCGTGATTGAAGCCGTTGGCCGGCCCGAAGCGTGGCAATGGTCGCTCGATATAGTCCGCAAGGGCGGCGCTGTACAGTTTTTCGGCGGTTGCGCTGCCGGCACCAAAGTTGAACTCGATACCAACCGCATTCATTATTCGGCGCTGCGCATGCTGGCGACATTTCATCACACACCGAAGGCCATCCGGGAAGCTTTTACCCTCATCTGCGAGAATAGAGTCAGGCCCACGGATTACATCACTGCCCGGGCGCCTTTAACCGAGCTGCAGCAGGTATTTCGTCATATGATGGACCGGACAGGCGATATAAAAACGGCCATCTTGCCGGGAAATTGAATCGCGAAATAAGTAATGCCTGCGACTATAAACAACGCGCAATTGCCCTCGCCGCTTGCTGGCAGGGAAACGGGCATGGCCGCGAAGGGATTGGCGGCGCTGCCGGCGGAAAATTCGTCTTCGACAATGACCGCATCAAAACAGTCACTCGGCGCCTTGCTTAAGGCGACCTCGCGCTCGTTTTACCTGACCTTGCGCGTGTTGCCCGCGCGCGTTCGCCAGCAGATCGGCCTGGCTTATTTGCTGGCGCGCACGACCGACACCATTGCCGATACGGAAATCCTGCCGCTCGGTCAGCGGCTGAATGCGCTGCAAAAACTGCGCGAAGCAATTCTTGGCCAGAATTCCGCGCCTTTGAATTTCAGCGAGTTCGCAAGACAACAGGGCTCAGCAGCCGAAAAATTGTTGCTGGAAAGGGTTGAAGCCAGCTTGTCGGTGCTGCAATCTTTTAGCGCGGCCGATCAACAGTTGATTCGTGACGTGCTCCAAACTATCACCAGCGGACAGGAATTGGATTTGCGCCGGTTCGCCAATGCGTCCACACAAAATATCGTCGCGCTGAAAACTGACGTCGAACTGGACGATTACACCTACCGCGTCGCGGGCTGCGTTGGTGAATTCTGGACCAAGATTTGCCGCGCGCATTTGTTTCCGCGCGCGCGCCTGGATGAGAAACAATTCATCGCCGACGGCGTCCGCTTTGGCAAAGGTTTGCAGCTTGTGAATATTTTGCGCGATCTTCCGGAAGATTTGAAAAAAGGGCGCTGCTACCTGCCGATGGATAGGCTCGATGGGGCGGGTTTATCGCCGCAAACAGTGCTGTCGCTCGCCAGCCAGGAAAAATTTCTGCCGCTGTATCACCGCTACCTTGACGAGGCGGAATCGCATTTGCTCGCCGGCTGGAATTACACGAATACAGCGCCTTTTTCGCAGGTTCGCGTTCGTCTTGCGTGCGCGTGGCCAATTTTAATAGGCGTAAAGACGATCAAAAAGCTGCGTACTGCAAATGTGGACCAGTTGCAGCAGCGCGTGAAGGTTTCACGCAGCGAAGTGCGCGGCATGATGGCGGGTTCGGTGTTGGCGTATCCGTTTCCGTTTCTCTGGCGAAGATTGTTTTCGCCAACGGCAAAAATGGTCAAATTGACCTGACCTTTATGGCGAACTCCCCCACGAGCGCGCGAGAGATGCAGCTTAGTGCCGCCTACGCTTCCTGCCGCGCCATCGCCCGCTCAGCCGCCAAGAACTTTTATTATTCCTTTCTGGCGCTGCCCAAACATAAGCGCAATGCTCTTTGTGCGGTTTATGCTTTTATGCGTCATGCCGACGACATCAGCGACGATGAGCATCTGCCTGCCGAAGAGCGCTATCGCAAGCTGGAAGACTGGCTAGACAACGCCAAACGCGCCTTCGGGGGCGAGCCCACCGACGATGCCGTCTTGTTTGCCCTGGCCGATGCCCAGCGCCGCTACAAGATTCCGGTCGAGCTGTTTGAGAAGCTGGTGCAGGGCACTGCCATGGACCTGGAGCACGCTCTGGCGGCCGCCAGCCAGGCTGCGGCATCTCGGGCCACGGAGAATGAGGCGGCTAGCGAGGTTCCCCTGGCTCTCTACCCGACATTTGAAGAGCTCTATCAATATTGCTATCACGTTGCCTCGGTTGTCGGGCTGGTCTGCATCCGCATCTTTGGTTACCGCGACCCGCACGCTGAGATCCTGGCTGAGCGTTGCGGCATTGCCTTTCAGATGACCAACATCATTCGCGATGTCAAAGAGGATGCCGCCATGGGGCGGATCTATCTTCCGCTGCAGGATATGAAGCTGTTTGGCCGCGCTCCCCAGGAACTCGCTGCCGCCAGTCTGGCCAATGGTTTTCAGCCGGGGAAGTTTCGTGCCCTGTTGGAATTTGAGGCGGAACGCGCCCGCGAGTTTTATAAATCTGGCCGTGAGCTCATCGAATTGGTGGATTATGAAAGCCGTCCGGCGCTGTGGGTGCTGATTGAAATCTACAGCCGGCTGCTGGAGAAGATTGCCCGCCACAACTACGATGTCTTCAGCCAGCGCGTACACCTGGGCACCTCGGAAAAATTAGCGGTGCTGTCGCGCGGCCTGCTGAGCCGCATCATTACTTAGAACAGTTCTCAGTTCTCAGAACAAGGTGCTGGAGCATGTTGTAGAGATTGCTGGAATACAGGCCGGGTTCTGCTTTTTATATTATTGGCGGGCTGCTCTTGTTTGTTGCCATGGCGCTGTTCGTCCAATATAAGAAGACCGGCCATGCCAACCTGTGGTCGATGGTCGATTCGCAGCCAAAATCAGCAGAAGGACGATAGAAACCGCTGTAAGTAGCAACTTCATGGATTCACCGGGAAGTATAAAACAACCTGTCAAGAGCTAAAAGCCAAGAGCTAAAGGCCAATAGCCAAAAACCGAGTACTGCTTCTATCTCGACATCAAGACTACCCCAATGCCTACCAGCACGGCGGCGGCCCAGCGGCGGCGGTCTACGTTTTCGTGGAGGAAGAGGCGTGCGGCAATTGCGTTGGTGACAAATGTCAGCGATGCTCCCGCCGGCACTACCAGGCTCACATCGGCGTGCGAGAGCGCGAACAACATCATATAAAACGCAACTCCCATAGCGCAGACTGCCGCAATGAAAGTGCCGCTGTTCAGCATGCGGGCTGCGACTCCGCGCAGGCCAAAGCACTTCCACAGCTCTCCCAGGTCGCCAATTTCCTTCATCGCCTTGGAGACCAACACATCGCCCGTGGTGGAAGCGATAATCATGATTGCGATGGGCGTCCAGGTGTAAAAGAGTTGTGCGTTCATGGACAGGGTTTTTCCTGGGGACTTCGTTGGGTGGAGGTAGAGGGTCCACCAGCAACGATGCCGACGCCGCCGCTTACCAGCAGGATTCCAACCCAGCGTGCCACGGTAATGTGCTCATGCAGGACCAGCGCTCCCATAATGGCTACCAGCACATAGCTCAGCGAAGTTGCCGGAAGGACAAAGGTGAGGTCTGCCCAGGAGAGAGCAGTCGAGTAGGCGGCAAAGAACATCAGCAAAAACAGGATTCCCAGCGCTACCCAGGGGTTAAAGACTGCGGGAATCAGGCGGTGAAAATCTGAAATTGGGATGGCTCCAATGTGTTTCATGCCGTTGGCAAGCAACACATCGCCCACGGAGCTAAATACAATAATAGCTCCCAGTACCAAATAGCGATACCGGTCTAAAGCCACCTGATCTTGCCCTTTAAGCTTGAGCTGCTCCTGCGCTTTCGGTATTGCTGCGGGTAGCGGATTCTGCACTACGGCGTCCGGCGACATATTTCTTGCGTTGCGCGCGCAACTTCATGAACGATTTGGCTTCGGTGTAGAGCCGCTTGCGTTCTACGGAGTTGAATACAGCCTTGCGCACGATTCGGAAAATTGCTTTGGGTCGGAAGTAATACTCATCATAGAAACGATGGACGGCATCCAGGGCCTCTTCACGCGGCAGGCCAGGATACTCGATCTGGGCCAATTGATGGCCGCCTTCATCCACCATCTGCTGGTCGTTCACGATGAAACCGTTTTTCTTGGCAAAGTCGTAGAGCTCGGTGCCGGGGTAAGCATGCGCCAGAGAGACCTGGATGGTTTCCACATCGAGCTCTTTGGCAAACTTGATGGTCTGCTCAATGGTCTCGCGCGTCTCGCCCGGCAGGCCGATAATAAAATCGCCATGCACTACCAGCCCCAGCTTCCTGGTGTCACGGGTAAAATCGCGGGCGCGCTCGATGGTTGCGCCTTTCTTGATATTTTTCAGGATCTGGGCATTACCCGATTCGTATCCCACGATGAGCAGGCGGCATCCCGCCTCTTTTTGCGCTTTCAGGGTTTCGTAATCGGTAGTCACGCGCGAGGTGCACGACCACGTCATGTTCAGCGGCTTGAGCTTGGAGCACAGCTCAACGGTGCGCGCTTTCTGGATATTGAAGGTGTCGTCATCGAAGAAAACTTCCTTCAGGTCAGGCCAGTACTCTTTCACTTTGGCCATCTCCTGCGCCACGCGGTCGGTGGAGCGCTTGCGCCAGGGATGTCCGCTGAGCAACTGCGGCCACAGGCAGAAGGTGCACTGCGCCGGGCACCCGCGGGTCGTATAGAAAGACAGATATGGATAAAGCAGGAAAGGCACGGTGTAGCGCTTTATGTCGAGATCGCGCTTATAGACATCCACCACATCGGGCAGAGCGTCCAGGTCGGTGACCTCGGGACGGTCGGGATTGTGCACAATTTTCCCGTTGCGGCGATACGAGATTCCAAGAATCTCCGCCAGCGGCTTGCCATTGGCGAACTCAACCACGGCATAATCGAACTCGCGGCGGGTGACAAAATCAATCGCCGGGCAGTCATTCAGCGATTGCTCGGTGAGCGTGGTCACGTGCGGGCCAACGAAGGCGATCTTCACCCGTGGATTCGCGTCTTTCATCGCCGCAGCCAGAGCGCAGTCGCCCTTGAACCCCGGTGTGCTGGTGAACAGCACAACAAATTCATACTCTTTGACCAGGTCAATGGTCTGCTGCACCGAGACGTGGTGCGACGGAGCATCCAGCAGACGCGAGCCTTCCAGCATTCCAGCCGGATACGCCAGCCAGACGGGATACCAATACGATTCAATCTCTCGAGTTGCAGGCCAGCGCGAACTTGCGCCACCATCGAAACCCTCAAAAGACGGCGGATTCAGGAATAATGTCTTAAGTGGCATATATAAACTATTGATTCTAACATCTTGGAGGGCATGAACGAAGTGAAATGAGTGGGGTTTGTTAATCGGGTAAATGTTCTCTAAGGTCATCGCACTTTAAAGGCTGAATGCTTATTTTCTTCCACTCCGTTTCTGCGCCATGATCAATTTGAGCGTTTCGGGCAGAAAGACGGCTGAGATAATGCCTTCTTTATCCATGGCAAGAGCAAACTCCCGAACCTGCTTATACTCGCTCTCGTTGGCCAGCAGCAGGATAAGCCCGCACGGGTTGATATTTGGCAGAAAGTGCTGCACCACCTGCACGTGGTTGGTGGAGGTGAAGAGCAGATCGATATTGCTCTCCAGACGGCCCTCCTGGGCGAATTGATTACGGACCTCAACCGCAATTGAAGCCGATGACGAGAACCCGGCGGCCGCGATTTCTTTGCGCAGTTGGGCGCACCGGCCTGCATCCGCATCGCAGGTAATGAGTTTGCCAAAGCCGTTATCGTGCAAGCCCTGGGCGAGCGACAAGGTGAGGCCGGTGGCCGAGCGGTTTTCAATCGCCAAACGCGGCTTGGTTGTAGTCACAATCCGCCGCGCAAAGCCTGCCAGCCCTGCTTCAGAGCCGTCCAGGCCAGCCGTATTTTTTGTCTGCTGCTGTTCGCCCATACTTTGTCTTTATGGATTGTTGGGAGTGGGATTGCTTGTAGAAGCGGGCGTCCCTGTCTCCGGAGCTATGGCCCAGCGCTGCAGATCGCCGGTGGCGCGCAGCAATTGTATTTGCGTCTGATCAAGGGCAAAGGAAGCATCCAGCAGGTTGATATAGGTTTCGTGCTCGTGCACCCGGGCCTGCTGCTCGTCTTTGATATTGGCTGTCCCGGCCTGCAGACGCGCCTGCGCCGCTTCTACGTCTGCCTGAGCCAGTTCATGGTCGAGCCGCGCTATTTCCTTGGCCTCGGCAAGCTGGCGGATTGAACGTTGCAGCCTCAGGGTCTCGGAAGACACCTGGTCTTTTACGTCTTCGGCCTGTTTTCTGGCGATGATGGCTTCCTCATCGGCAGCCTGGGCGCGCGCCTTCTGCGCGGTATTGAAGACGGGAATGCGAATCACGACACCATAGACGGCATTGTTAGTTTGAAACTTCTTGAAAAAATCCTGGAAGTTATTGAATTTAGCAAAGTAGCCGTACTGGCCGGCGAGGTCGATGCTGGGATAAAGCTGCTTATGTTCGCCCTTGGCGGTAAAGCCTTTCGCTATCGCCTGATTATTTGCCGCCTTGATTGCGGGACTGTATTCCACCGCTTTCGCCATCAGGTCATCTTCCTGATGGACTTCCGGCAGCTTGGGAATCGATTCGGTTGCAGTTTGGATCTCTGCCACCGGCAATCCCGTAAGCTGCGACAGCCGCTCGCGCAGCAGGTCGGCCGTGGTTTGTGCCTGCGCGGCTTTCATGCGCACATGCGCGCTGGCCAGTTTGGCCCTGGTCAGCTCAACCTGGCTGTCAACGCCCTGGTTGACCCGTTCGCTGACCACCTGTTCGGCGCGTTGCGCCGCTTCGTCCTGCTGCTGCAAAATGCTCAACATCGAGGTCACAGTATCCAGCTCGACGTAATCGGTGGCCGTTTCCAGGATTACCTGGTTTTTCTTGTCGTCTGAGAGATGAGTTGTGGCATGCCAGTCGCTGGTGTAAGAGCGCAGGAACTCGTGTTGGGCGGGATTGAAGAGATACTGCTGGGTGGTGACGTTGAAGATGGTGGGCGCGGAGCCTTCGATGCTCAGCGGAAATCCGTACGTGAAGGCCGCGCCCGAGCCGAAATCTACACGCGGCAGAAACAGGTTACGCCCTGCTTGCACAGCCGCGTGCGCCCTCGCCTGGTCGGCCGTGGCAATGGCCATGGTAGTGCTGTGACGCAAGGCCAGATCAATAGCCCGGTGGAACGGCAGCGGCTCAGCAGCCTTTGAGCTGACTGCAGCAAAGATGGTTAAGACAGCCAGAAAGCAATTAAAAGAGCGCAATGTGATTCGCATCCCCATCACCTTGTAAAAGTTGGAATCAAGGAATCTGGAAGTATAACAAGAATCGTGTGATACAGCCCCTGCCGGCTGTGAACAGGGGGGATTATTATAGAGACGTTTCAGCGCAGTTGAAATGAGAAGGCGCGTGGGTCGTTCGTCCCAAAAATTGGGAGATGGGAACTACTCCTGCAAATTCTTTAAGGCGTCCTGGGCGCGCTTGAAATCGCTGGCCTGGGAGAGAGCGATTTGGTATTCCTCAGCCGCTGCTTTTTTGTCGCCCTGTTTCTCGAGAAGCTGTCCTAGAAGGAAATGCGCCTGAAAGACAGGCGCTTCATCGGCATGCCTTTCTTCGGCGATATATTTACGCGCCAGGGTAGTCGCCAGAGGGAAGTTGCGGCCGGCGCGCAGTAGCTGCGAGGCGGCGTCGAACAATACGTAGCTCGGCTTCTGGTTGTCGAGCGATACCGCTTTGTTGATGGCAGTTTCCATTTCAGGGAAGCGCTTTTTGTGGCGATAGTAGGAGGCAAACTCCAGCCAATCTTTCGCCGGGTTGGAGGAGGCCACGAGGGCGGCGCCATATTCTGCCTCTGCCACATCGTTCTTTTTGTCCTCTTCCGCGGTGCGGGCCCTGATCCAGTGATAGGACACGGCATCAATGTCCTTTATTTTTTCGGCCTGGGCGCGGGCCTTTTCCTTGCTGCCGCCAAGACCAAAAAAGCCCGGCGCTTGCGCGTAATATTCGGCCAGGTCACGGCGGGCCTCGACATTGTTGCCATCGAGCTCCACCGCCTTTTCGAATTCCGCGCGGGTTACATGGGCCAAATGCACGGCGGTAAAAAATGCGAATTTGGAAATTGAATCCGCCTTTTCGCCATAGGCACAACCCAGAATGAGATGGTATTCGCTGTTATTGGGCGCCAGGTTTACCGCCTGTTGTTCGGCGGCAATGGCGTCGTCCCAGCGCTCCATTACATAGTAGGCATGCGCGAGCTGGTGAAAAGCCTCGGCATCTTTCGGGGAAGACTCGGTTTTCGCCTTCAAGGCCGCCAAAGCTTCATTGGCCTGGCCGTCGGCCAGCATTTGACGCAGATTGGCGTCAGCGGCATAAGCGTTGGAAGCTGTTATGAAAAGAGCAGCAAACAATAAAATAGTTTTCATTCGTTTAGAAAAGACAAGTAAATCAGTTACTGCGTTGTACCACGTGGACTGTGGCTCCGGGCTGCAGCGGCGTGCCATTCATTGCGCCCAGGGCCACTTCGGCGCCATCGTCTAATCCTTTCACCACCTGGATGCGGGTGAGGTTGAAGACCGCAGTTTCCACGTTCATGCGTTTCAATTTGCCGTTCACAATTTGATACACAAAGTGCACGTGGTCCTCCTGATGCATGGCCTCACGGGAGACGGTAAGCGCGTTGTCCTCGTGGGCCGTCAGGATGGTCACATTCACGTTGATATTGGGCAGCAGCTTGCCGTCGCCGTTATCCACCTCGCAGGTGATCTCGCCTACAGAGCGGGTGATGCGCAGGATCACCGTCGTCGGCACCCGGGTCAGCGTGCCTTCCCAGACCCGGCCGGGAATCGCGTCCCAGGTGATGGAGACCTTTTGTCCTTTTTGCAGGCGTCCGATATCGGGCTCATCCACAAATCCGCGTACTTGAACCTTCTGAAGGTTCGCCACCTGCAGCAGCAGGTCGCCTGGATTCACGTATTGCCCCTGGCGCACCGGCAGCGAATACACGATGCCATCCTGCGGGGCGCGGATATTGGAGTTTTGCAATATATCCTGGGCCGCAGCATACGCCGCCTGCGCTTCTGTCTTTTGCGCAAAAACACGCTCTACTTCCGGCGGGGAATAGCGTCCTTTGAGTTTTTGCTGCAGCAGATTCACCTCTGCTTGCGCGCTTTGAAAGCGGTTCTCGGCGGCGGAAACTTCAGCCGCAGAGGCCGAGCCGCTCTGCTCCAGGCGCTTGGTTGCGTCCAAGGTGCGTTGCGCCGCATCCAGATCACCTTTGGCTTTGACCAGGCTTGTCTGCGTGGTCAGCACTTCTTCGTGCGTACCCCCGCCCTTTACCGAAGCTACTTCGGCGTCGGCGGCGCGCATCTGTGCCGCTGCCGTGGCTGCCTGGGCGCGTGCTGCGGCATCGTCAAGCTGCAACAGGAGCTCTCCTTTTTTCACCACGTCGCCTTCATTGACCATCAGCTTTTTTACCGTAGTCGCCGCGGGAGCATGCGCTTCGAAATTCTGAATCGGCTCGATTTTGCCGTTGGTCTGGATATTGACGGTGATGCTCTCACGTTTGGCGAGTTCGCTGCGTACAGGGACGTCTCCCTTGGAGGTCGTCATGAATGCGGCGAACACCACAACAGCGATCACAATCCCGGCAATAATGGTCCAAATTCGCTTACTCAATAACCGTTCCTTTGTTCTTCCAAAGTTCATGCCATTACCATTCCGGGCATGTTGAGGGGAAAACAATTTAGTATATCTGACGCAGCTTTACATTTCCTGCTTGCCTGCCCAACAGCCTTTCCCTTCAGGCAAATACACGCCATATTGGCGTGTTCGTTTGCTATTTGTAATAGATGCCCCAGTCTGCATTTCGTCCCATAAATTTATAGGAAAGAGCCGAAAGCCGATACCTAAGAGCTACACGCTACAATACCTACATGCCCAAAGCGCCCCGTTACACGCCGGAGCACGCCGCCGCCGGACTTGACGCAGAGTTCCCCGACATAGAAACCTGGCCGAACCAGTTTTCGGGCTACGAAATCATCGTCGATGTTCCCGAGTTTACCTCGGTGTGTCCTAAAACCGGCCTGCCCGACTTTGGCGTGCTGAAGATCCGCTACATGCCCGGCAAGCTCTGTCTTGAATTGAAATCGCTGAAAGAATACCTTCTCACCTACCGCAATCTGGGTATCTTCCAGGAAAACATCGTCAACCGCGTACTCGATGACGTGGTTCGCGCCGTCCAGCCTGTCTGGGCGGTGGTAACCGGGGAATTCCGGCCGCGCGGCGGCATTGGCACCACGATCGAAGCGCGTTATCCCCGGCCGAAGAAGTAGTAAAGAACGAAATCTTTTCGGAGGGACACAGCTTTTTAACCGTGCAATTAAGAGAGCACTGGCTTTAGATTCTGAGGCAAATCACATAAGACCTGACACATCATGAAATCAGCCGGCAAAATTTATCCCGCTATCGCTTTGGCCGTCCTGACAGGACTGAATTTTTTCAATTACGTCGACCGCTCTGTGCTCTCTGCGGTGCAGCCCCTGATTCAAAAGGAGTTTCACCGCAGCGACGCCGATATGGGATGGCTGACCAGTGTCTTCTTTTTCTGTTACATGCTTACCTCGCCGGTGATTGGCGTGCTGGCTGATCGTTACCCTCGAAAATGGCTGGTGGCTGCCGGAGCCATGGTGTGGAGCGGCGCCACTCTACTGACTGCTGTGACCCATGATTATCAATCGCTGCTGGTGCGGCACACTATCGTCGGCATTGGGGAAGGCAGCTTTGTTGTCATTGCGCCCTCGCTGGTCTCCGATCTCTTTCCCGAGCACCAGCGCGGGCGCATGCTCGCCATTTTGAATTCAGCGCTTCCCGCCGGCAGCGCCGCAGGGTACGTGTTAGGAGGATATCTCGGCCCTCTCCACGGCTGGCGTTCGCCTTTTTACGTTGCCGCCCTGCCTGGGTTTCTGCTTGCCCTGATGATAATGCTGATTCCTGAACCGCAACGCGGCCACGCCGACCGCCTCTTCGCCACGCCTGAACGCGCCACCCTGCTGGGCTTGACGCGCAATCCGGCATACTGGACTGCTTCTCTCGGGCAGGCAATGTATATCTTCGCAATTGGCGGACTGGCCGTCTGGATGCCTACGTTTTTGTCACGGGTGCGCAGCATTCCGCTATCGGATGCAAACCGCGTCTTCGGCGAGATTACGCTCTTTGACGGCGTTGTAGCTACGCTGGCCGGCGGCTGGCTGGCGGATTGGTTGCTGCGCCGGAACAAAGCGGCCTATTATCACGTTTCAGCCTGGAGTATGCTGCTGGCTATTCCCTTTATGGCGGTGGCAATTTTTCGTGCCGGAGCGCTTATGTATCCCGCCATGCTGCTCGCGGTTTTCTTCCTGCTGGCTAATACAGGCCCGCTGAACGCCGCTGTAGTGAACTCAGTGGCTGCTCCCATCCGCTCTACGGCACTGGCGCTAAACTTGTTTATCATCCACATCCTTGGTGACGTTCCCTCGCCGCCGTTGATGGGATTCATCTCCGACCATAGCTCGTTATCAATTGCATTTGTCCCCGCCATGGTGGCCTGCTTGTTCTCGGGTGTGATTCTGTTTTATGGGACGCGCTTCGCACCTTCGGTGCCCATAACCGAAGAGGCGATTGCCGCCAAAGCAGACTTCAGCGGAACAAAATCGATATGAACCTGCAGCCGTTCTATGCCCACTGGTTTTACTGGACCGCCGGCTGCATTCTCGGCGGGATATGGCTGTTGCGCCTGGTGGAAACTGCCTTTGGCATGCGGCAGGTGGATGACATCAGCCAGCCGCAATGGGACCTGAAAACACCTCAGCCCAAGGTCAGCATCATTGTTCCCGCGTTGAACGAAGAGGCAAATATCGAAGCTGGATTAGTTTCACTGCTCCAGCTTGATTACGCCGACTACGAAATCATCGCGGTCAACGACCGCTCGACCGACCGCACCGGCAAAATCATGGACAGCATCGCGTCGGCTTCTAACGGCAAACTACACGTCATTCATATCGCGGAGCTTCCACCAGGCTGGCTGGGCAAGCCGCACGCCATGTGGAAGGCAGCGCAAGAGGCCAGCGGTGATTGGCTGCTGTTCACCGATGCCGACGTGATCTACCGCCCGGATGCTCTACGCCGCGCCGTTGCTTATGCCGAGGCTTTGCTGACCGATCACCTGACTTTGATTCCCGATATGGAGATGCGTAACCCCGGCGAGCGCATGATGCTTGCCCTGTTCTCAACATTCTTCATCCTGCAATATCGCCCCTGGAAAGTCGCCGATCCTGCTTCCCGCGAGTACATGGGCGGTGGGGTATTTAACATGATCCGCCGCTCTGTCTATGAACGCATCGGGACCTTCAAAGCGTTGCGCATGGAGGTGATCGAAGACATGAAACTAGGCAAGCTGGTCAAGCAGAACGGATTCTTCCAGCGCTGCGCCTTTAGCCCGGGTCTTCTCAGGATCCATTGGGTGACCGGGGCACTGGGCTTCGTTCGTAATGTGACCAAGAACTTCTTTGCCTTTTCCCAATTTCAATGGTGGCGGGCGCTGCTCAGTGTTGCCGGCCTGATTTTTGTTTTGCTCTTGCCCTACGTCGGCGCTGTCTTCGCTCCCGGCTGGAGCAAGCTAGGTTTTGTGCTGGCCCTGGGATCGATCTTCTGTTTTTATCTGGGCATGTCGTTCCGCGCTCCTATATCGCCCCTTTATGTCCTGACGCATCCCATCGGAGCTGTGCTGTTGATCTATGCCATGCTGCGCTCCGCCTGCGTGACCCTGTGGAACGGAGGCGTGACCTGGCGGGGAACCAAGTACCCGCTGGAAGAGTTACGCAAAGGATTGGTATAGAGGCGGGCTCGTCATGGAAACCGCAAAGCTTGAATATTACAAGAACGTGCTGGAAAAAGCTGGGGTTAGCTTTACCCCCGCGCTTACTGCCAGAGAGATTCAAAACATCGAGGAAGAATACTCTTTTCGGTTCCCGCCTGATTTAAGGGACTTCTTAATGTTTGCCCTGCCTGTCTCAAACGGCTTCATAAATTGGCGGCACACTGAAAAAGAAAGAATTCGTGACCGTTTGGGATGGCCTCTTGAGGGAATGTGTTTCGATATAGAAAACAATGTCTTCTGGCGGGCCGAATGGGGTGAACGTCCGGCATCTCTCAATGTAGCCTTTAATATCGCGCGGGAAGCCGTTAAAAACGCTCCGACCTTAATTCCAATCGCAAGTCACCGTTACATACCCGATCGTCCGAATGAACCCGGTAACCCGGTTTTTTCCGTTCATCAAACCGACATCATCTACTATGGCACTGATTTGTTTGATTATTTTGAGAATGAGTTCAGCTATTACTTTCGCGGACCTGGACAATATTTCAGGGGTGTTCGGCACGGCTGTGAAATCAAACATATTGAATTTTGGTCAAACTTGGTTGAATAAATATTGGCTCAACCGGCACGCCAATGCCCCAATGATCCGATGACTCAATGACCCAATCTTATTTTGTTGGTTCCATCCTCAACGCATCATTAAAGCGATTGAAGTAGTTAAACAGTCCGATGGCGGCGCACAGCTCCACAACTTCGCCCTCATTGAAATGTTGCCGCAATTGTTTCCACAAATCTTCGTCTACTTTGTGCGCGTCCAGGGTCATGCGTTCGGCCAGGCGCAAAGCGGCCTTCTCAGCATCCGAAAAATCAGTCCGCTTCTCGAACTCGGCGAGATTGGTAATCTGATCGTCGCTCCAGCCCAGCCGTCTTGCCAAGACGGTATGCGAGGCCAGTCAATACTCGCAGCGGTTGAGCTGGGTGGTCCGCAGGATGACCAATTCCTTCAGCTTCTTGGGTACCGTGCCCGTATTCATGACGGCGCGGAAGTGCGCCACCATGGTGCGCATGATCTCGGGGCGGTGGGCCACGCTGCGGAACATGTTGGGCACGTTGCCGCGCTCGCGCATGAAATCGTCATAGACGGCCTGCGATTCGGCGTCAACCTGGGAGCGGTCTAGGCGGGTGATACGCATGATTGGGTCATTGAGTCAGTGAATCATTGGGTCATTGCAATCAATGATTCAATGACCCGATGACGCAATGGGACAATTATTTCTTGAATGAACTGATGGCCTGGGCCTCGTCGTCCCTGACGTCGAAGACGGTGTAAAGTTTGGTGATTTGCAGCAGGTCATGGACCTTCTTGGTAAGTTTGAGCAGCTTCAACTCGCCGCCCTGATTGCGAACGGTGGTAAAGGCGCTCACCAGTTCGCCGATCCCCGAACTGTCGATGTAGGTGACGTCTCCGAGGTTCAGGAGAATCTTCTTATCCCCATGCGCGATCAAATCGCGCACCGTATCGCGCAGCACGACGCTGCCTTCGCCGAGCGTGATTCTTCCGCTCAGGTCTACAACTGTCACGCCATCCACCTGCCGGGTACTGGACTTCATAGTCACTTTGCTTCCTCCGTGTGTTCCCCGGAATTGCCGGGGACAAGCTTGATTAAAGTAATTTCTGTGCCGGGCGCCAGGGTGCGAAACTGCACCTGATCCATAAAGGAACGGATGAGGAAAATACCACGCCCCGATTGTTTCAGCAAATTCTCAGGCGCCAGCGGATTGGGAACATCATCCTCACACAATCCCGGGCCCTCATCGGCAATGGTGATGACCAGCGCCTCTCCCGTGTTCTCGAACGAAACCCGCACCTTCTTGCTCGGATCGTAGGCATTCCCGTGCAGCACGGCGTTCACCGCCGCCTCGCGCACCGCCATAGAGATGCGATGCCGGTCGTCTTCAGAGAATCCCGCCTTGGCCGCCATCCCTTCGGCAGTCTGTTCCGCACGATTCACGCTTTCCAGTGTGGAATCCAGCGTGTACGAAACCCGGTTTCCGGCTATTTTCACGTTTGCTGTCAACCTTAAGTTGGACCGGCAATCTGTATGACTCTAGAACCCGTTAGAACCTGTTACATCCTGCAAAGCAGCGGAAGGCGACAGTTTGCCTGTCGAACTAGCAAATGTCAACGCTGAGTATCTATTTTAAAGTATTCCCCCTCAAAAACTTGCATTAGAATGCACCTCATGGCCGGCAAACCCAACTTTTTCGTGAGTTTTTACAAGATTTTTCGCTGGGTGGTGCTGGTAGTGGCTTTCGTGGTGATTTTTATGATGCTGGGGAAGCCTCCTCGCCCATCGCTCCCCATGTCCAGAGAAGACGCCAAACAGCAGGCCCAATCTTACGAACAGAAGTGGGATCAATTGGTCCTTTCCCCGCCTGGCAGCGAAGGCGCAAAGGCGCATTTCACCTCTGACGAGATAACCGCCGGCATCAACCGGCAGATTGCCGGGCCAGTTCCCGTTGCTGCTTCGAATGGCGCCGGTCAGCCAAAGTCCCCGGAGCTTGCTCCCGATTCCCAGGTCGCCGACGATGCCCCCATTCGTAATGTGGATGTTGATTTTCATGGCAACGAATTTACCGGGCAAGCCATCGTGAACGTTCATGGCAAGGACGTTTACATCACCATCTCTGGCCGTCTAGGCAGTAATGATGGCTACGCAACCTTCGAGCCCACCAATTTTAAAGTAGGCGACCTTACCATCCCGATTTCACTGGTAAACGATGCTCTTCAGAAAAAACTTGCTGAGCCCGAAAACCGCGAGAAGCTCAAACTGCCGGATTTCGTGCAAAGCATCCGCATCGAAAATGGAGAGCTGGTGGTGGAGAAAAAAGATTGAATTATTGGGTCATTGGGTCATTGAGTCACTTGCAATTGGGTAAGTGCGTAATAGGGTAATTGTGCAATTTTTAAGAACAATAACAACGGCCAAACATTGCAAATTACCCGATTACACAATTACCAATGATTCAATGACCCGATGACTCAATGGCTCAATCACCCGAATCAATTCCATTACTAAAGTACCCACCTTCTTCATAGAAAATAGCTGGTCTGTTTATATTGCTCCACGGTATTCTGGAATAGCTCCCCGTAGTCTCGAACCAAGGGTATCCTCAAATTATGGCCAATGTTGCGCTCACTGAACTGCTGGGCGCGCCCGTGGTAGACCCTTCGGGCGCGGTTGCCGGACGTGTGCGCGAGCTGGCCATCGCTCCCCAGGAAGACCGAACCCGCATTGCGGGCGTGGTTGTGCGCACCAGCAACGGAGACCGCCTGCTGCTGCGTGACGCCCTGCAGGCCCTCGAAGGCCGCGCCGTGCGTTCTTCACTGGCCTCCAGTGGCTGGCAGGCATTTTCCGGGAACGGCGCAGAGGGATATTTTCTTCTGGAGCGCGACCTGCTCGACCAGCAGATCATTGATGTCCACGGACGCAAGGTCGTGCGCGTCAACGATGTTGAATTGGAGCCGGTCTCCGTCAACCATCACATAGCCCTGAAAATCACCGGAGTCGACGTCGGAGCCCGCGGCGCTGTGCGCCGTCTGCTTAAAGGATTGCCCTGGACGGCATTGCGTTCTTTGCTGGAAAAGGTTCCACCCCGCATCATCCCATGGGAGTTCGTGGACCTCATCGAGACCGACCCGGCCCGCCGGGTCAAGCTGCGCATCGAGCACTCGCGGCTCTCCAAGCTCCATCCAGCCGACATTGCCGACATTCTGGAAGATCTGGCTCCGGCCGAGCGCGAGGCTGTTTTTGAAACTCTCAACGAAGAAGTGGCGGCCGGGGCCCTGGAAGAAGTCGATCCGAAGCTGCAAGCTTCGATCCTGGAGTCGCTGGATTACGACCGCGCCGCTGACATTGTCGAAGAGATGGACCCCAGCGCTGCCGCCGACCTGCTTGCCGATCTGCCGCATGAAACCTCGGAAGAAATTCTGGAGGAAATGGGACCGGAAGAGCGAGAAACCGTCGAAGAGCTGCTGGAACATGCCGAGCACACCGCTGCCGGGCGCATGACCACCAGCTTCCTCTCGTTTGCCCCTCGGGCCACGGTTGCCGACGCCATCCAGGCGCTTTATACCTTCGAAGGCAGCAGGGAAACCCTGAGTTCGTTTTATCTGGTAGATGAGCAGAACAAGCTGACAGGCGCCGTGCCACTGGTCAATATCGCCATGGCCAAGCCAACCACCCCGCTGAAAGAAATTGCCGCGCCTGAGGTGATCTCGTGCCATTTGGAGACCAGCGAAGACGAGGTCGCCGAACTGTTCGATAAATACAACCTGCACAGCCTGCCTGTGGTGGATGACAACGGAGAGCTTATCGGCATCATCACCGCCGACGTTGTGATTAATATTCTGCGAAACGTTAAGAAATAGCGGAATTGAGTCATCGGGTCATTGAGTCATTGAGTCATTTAACAATTGGGTAATTGCGTAATCGGGTAATTGCGTAATTTAAGAACAGATAATTGCGTAATTTAAGAACAATGGTTGCCATCAGAGACTTCAAATTACCCGATTACACAATTACACAGTTACCCAATGATTCAATGAGCCGATGATTCAATGAATTAATCCAGCACCAGCTTCCCACTCGCCAGGTCTTCCACCAGCTCCACATCGGCGTCGAGAAAATCGTAGCTTGGCAACTCCTTGAGTTCTACCCAGCGAATATCGCGGAAAATCCGGTTGACCAGCGAACCTTCATATTCGCGCACCCGGTAAAAGCGTAGATCAACTACGTTCCCGTTCTGGTACGTATGCCGGATGCGGGCAACTTCCTGCTCGATTTTTGCCTGTATTCCCAGCTCTTCGTCCAGTTCGCGGCGCAGGGCTTCTGGTGGCTGCTCTCCGGGTTCGATCTTGCCTCCTGGGAACTCCCACTTCAGCGGCAGGGACTGGTGTTTTGTACGTTGGCAAATCAGCAGCCTGGCCCTGCCTGCCTCGCTCGCAGCTCCACCTTCCACAATCAGCGCCGCCACTACCTCTTTCATTGTGCGGTCTCCGCCAGGCGCGCCCATAGGCTTGCGAGATGCATATTGTGAGTGTAACAGGGGGCGATTGAGTCATTGGGTCATTGAATCATTGAGTCATCGGGCCATTGAGTCATTTAAGAATTGGGCAATTGTGTAATTGGTAATTGCATAATTTAAGAACAGCAACCGCTATTTCAAATTACCCGTTACACAATTACGCAGTTACTCAATGACTCAATGACCCGATGACTCAATGACTCAATGATTCAATCCCTCAATCCCTCAATCTGCTTTACCCTGGGGTGAGCAGGGAAGAGTTCGGGATGAACAATTGCCGCCAGCGCGTGCAGTCCTTCGAGCAGTGTGGGAGCCGGCGTGTTGAGAAACTCATCAGGTATGCAGAAGACGCGCCGCTCACGCACAGCCGGCAACCCCTGCCAACCGCGCTGTTCGACAATTTTTTCCAAGGGTACACGGTCTCCAGCGCCGCACCAGGCCATGACCATGACATCTGGATGGCCCGCGCTGACGGACTGCGCATCGGTCTTGCTTCCCGCCTTACCGAGGAATTTGCCGCCCGCTGCTTCCACCAGCTCCGCTACCCAGGGTTGTGAATGGATGATGGGCTTGCCCCACTCCTCGCAGAACACAATGGGTCGCGGGACTGGCGTATCACAGCCATCCCCGGCTGTGCGCCTGACCCGCTCAATCTCCGCTTGCATCTCATCGATGACCTTTTCTCCGCGTTCTTCCTCTCCCATGATGCGAGCAATGGCGGCGATGTCGGTGTAGATATCGTGAAGCGAGTGCGGCGCCAATCCCAGGAACATGATGCCCGCTTTCAGGATCTCGCCCACCGCTTCGGCCTGATAAGGGACTGAGGCAATTACCAGGTCAGGACGTGCGGCCAGAATCTCGGCCGATTTTGCCGTCCACGAATCGGCAACGATGGTATGCGCCTGCTCGGCGACTTGCGGACACGCATCGGCGCACCATTTCGTGCAAGCCACAACCCGGTCGAGCAAGCCGATCCGCTGCAGCGTGACTGTGGCGCTGGGTTGCAGCGATACCACCCGCCGCGGAATGTAATTAGAATGCATACAAGTATTGCGGGAGCGACCAGTTTAGCCCCTGAGATAAAGCTTAGCACCTATGTATCCGCCCCAACTCCTTGATCACTTCGAACATCCCCGTAATGCCGGCGATCTGCCTTCACCCACCGCTTCCGCGCAACTGGAAAATCCAGTCTGTGGTGATGTGCTGCGCCTCACGCTGATCATCAATCATGGCAACATTACTGAAGCCCGTTTCCGGGCTAAAGGATGCGTCGCCTCCATCGCCTGTGGTTCGCTGCTGACCGAGATGATCACGAACCAGACCATCGTTTACGCAAAAGAAATCAGCAAAGAAGACCTCTCGGCTGGACTTGGCGGATTGAATCCTGAATCGAGCCACGCCGCCACCCTGGCGGTTGACACGCTTCGTGCAGCGCTTACGGGCATCAAAAGCTAGCATTGTGATTTGTGGGACGGTACGACAGTGCTAGTCCACTTTCCTGCCGGGTCATGCCCATTGCCAGAATGGGATCTGTACCAAAGAGGTTGGTGCATCGTAGCGGCTCGGCATTATATTGGGTGGGTCCAAAAGGCCCTCCCCGGAGAACTCTTATGGAAAGCCGCTTCGTAGATTCCAATGTTCAGCAACAAAACACGCGAAACCTGAAACCACATCATCTGCTGGAAAAGTACATCATGGGATGGCAGTGCTCGGTGTGCAAACTCTACTTCGAACTCAGCGAATCGGAACGTCATTCCATGGACGTTTACGGCGTCGAGGTGCCCCGCCGCATCCGGCGCATGTTTGAAAATCATAAATGCGGCAGCCAGGATATATGCTGCGTGCGGCAACGCCCTAGTATTGCTGTTGAACTGCCAGGGGAATGAACGCTGGAAATCATTGAATACGGCGTAGGGGCCGAATACTGACTGCCGAATGCTGAGTGCTCCTCAATCCGGCTCGTAAATCGTCCATCCGCGCTGCTGCGCGATCTGCCGCAAATCGGGATTGGGATTAATGGCATACGGCTTTCGAGCCAGCTCCAGCATGGCGGCATCATGAATGGAGTTGCCGAAGACCATGTCCACCTTCTCGCCGATGAACTCACGCACGGCGACCGCTTTGCCTTCGCCGGTCGGCACGCGAATCAGCTTGCCGGTTGCAATTCCATTTTGACTCTCGAGGCTCACTGCCAGCACATGATCGGCGCGGATGCCATAGCGCTTTACCCCGGCGCGGATCACCCACTCATTGGTTGAAGAAACTGCCCAGATGTCACAGCCCTGGCTGAGCAGCCGTGCCACCACTTCCTGCATTTCGGGGAAAACTCGTTTCGAAATTCTTTCCACAACGTAGCGCTCGCCGGCATCTTCCAGTTCGCTCACCTTCAGCCCCTTATGCCAGGCCACCATCTCGCCGCACATCGCTTCCTCGTCCACTTTGCCCTCTACATATTCGGCGTAGCGGGCGCGTCCCCACGAAGCCACCTCATCGGAGATGAGTTTGTTTTCAATCTCCCAATCCATGAAGCCTTTTCCTGAATCGCCCCTCCATAGCGTGTCGTCGCAGTCAAAGACGGCGACCGCCGGGCGCAGGGCCACAACAGAATCTACAAACCGTGCCGCTTTTTCAGGAAGGGAAACGATAGGCGCGCTCTTAGTGCTTGAATTGTTCATATTCCTCAGGGGTATTGATATTGGCGGTCACGGCCGCGTCATTTACGGGAAAATAGTCAATCATCGGCTGCAGTGAATGCATTACCTCACGCGCGGTCGTGCTGGCGGGGGCCTTCAGGAATGCTTCGATCATCTCGCGGCCAATAACGATGGGATGTCCGTGATTCCCGTTAAATTCCGGCACCACGGCCCACCGCGACGGCTGGCAAACCTCCAGGAATCTATCGCGCAGGGCCTCCACAGTTTGCGGCTGCGCCGGGGGCCGGTCCACCAAAGTTATGATGGCGGCATCGCGGCCGTGATTCAGCACCTCATTCAAGCCGATCTGCAGTGAACTGAACTGGCCCTTTTCCGGGTAGGGATTCACCACCAGGTAGGCTCCCGCGGCATAAACAATGGACTTCAGCGACTCGGAGTTTCGGCCGCCCACAACGATGACCAACTCCGTATAAGGAGCCAGCGAATCTATGGCCGCTCCCAGAAAGGTCTTACCCTGCCAGGGCAGAAGCGCCTTGTCGCGGCCCATGCGCGCGGAATCCCCCGCCGCCAGTATAAGGCCGGCAAAATTCGGTGAGCGTGCCATGATTTAGAAGATTATCAGACCAGGTGCCCGCTGAGTAGCGCCGGCGTCCCGCCGGCTGTCATGTAGGCATCTTGCCCCATCCGCGTGATCTGCGAAATCCGCGGTAAGCAGTTGTTTTGCCTTGGAGCTTGGAGCTGAGAGCCTGGGAGCTATGTTCCAATCACCTTGCGCTCAACACGTTTGCGCTTAACCCCCGCTTCCGCATGCCGGCGTACCGCAATCATCTCGGCCACGATGGCCACAGCAATCTCTTCCGGGGTGATGGCGCCGATATCCAGGCCTATGGGAGAGTGCACCCGATCAAGCTTTTCGCGGGTTATGCCCTCGCGCTCCAGCTCATCGAAAATTGCAATCCACTTGCGCTGTGAGCCGATCATCCCCAGGTAGCGAACCGGCGTCTCCACCGCCCAGCGCAGCACGCGCATGTCGTCACGGTGCCCGCGCGTGGCGATGACCATGAAGTCGCCCTCGTTGGGGGTAAGCTCGGCGCAGACTTTTTCGAAGTCCTGTGCGTGAACTTCACGGGCTTCAGGAAAGCGCTCGCGGTTGGCATAAGACTCGCGGTCGTCAGCCACGATTACGTCAAATCCAGCCTGCAGGGCGATCTTGTAAACATTTACTGCCACATGTCCGGCGCCAAACAGATAGAGCAGCGCCACCGGCAGCACCGGCTCTACATAAATCTCCAGCGTGCCTCCGCATACCAGGCCGGTATCGTATTTGGGATCGTGATTCAGATTGAACGTCAGCGTGGTCGGCCGCTCTTTCTCGATGACCTCGCGCGCCGCCTGCCAGACCTCAGCTTCAACGCAACCGCCTCCGACCGTGCCCATGATGGAACCGTCATCCCGCACCAGCATCTTGGCCGACTGGAAAGAGGGAATCGAGCCGCGCACGTTGATGATGGTGGCCAGCGCGGCTTTGCGCCCCTCGCGCCGAAGCTTGACGATTTCTTCGTAAATATCGGTCACGCTCTCATTGTATCGCCGAAAAGGGAAGCACCGAAAGCATGCCTCATCCAATGAAACCACCTGCGACGCGTATTCGTAGAGACGTAGCTTGCTACGTCTCCAATGCTGTTCCCTTAATTGGCCTTCAGGGGCTGAGTGCTGATTGCTGAATGCTGATTGCTATCCGCCTGCTCTATAATGTCGTTTTCTCTTAGGAGCAAGATGAAAGCTATCCGCTTCCATCAATTTGGCGGACCCGAGGTCCTGCAATACGAGGACATCCCTGACCCGCAGCTTCGCAAAGATCACGTGCTGATTCGGGTGAAGGCCTGCGCCCTCAACCATCTTGATCTCTTTATCCGGAAAGGGCTGCCCGGCATCAAGCTCCCGCACATCAATGGCAGCGATATTGCCGGCGAGGTCGCCGAGTTGGGCGAATACGTGACCGATCTGAAGGTTGGCGAGCGAGTCTTGCTGGCGCCTATGACCTTCTGCTGCCACTGCGTCGAATGCGTCAGCGGACGCCAGAATTTTTGCCCTGACTTCAGCGTGCTGGGTTATGCCAATGACGGCGGTAACTGCGAATACATTGCCGTGCCGCGCATCAGCGTGGTTCCGATTCCCGAGAGCGCACAGCTTACCTTCGAGCAGGTCGCCAGCGTCCCCCTGGTTTTTACCACCGCATGGCACATGCTAGTGGGCCGGTGTGCCATCAAGCCCGGCGATACCGTTCTGGTACTGGCGGCAAGTTCGGGGGTAGGCAGCGCCGCCATCCAGATTGCCAAGCTCTTCAACGCCACCGTAATTACCACAGCGGGAGATGAACAGAAGCTGGCCAAAGGCTTCCAACTGGGGGCAGACTTCGGTGTCAATCATTACAAGCAGAGCATTTCAGAAGAAGTAAAAAAGATTACCGGCCGCGCCGGAGTGGATATTGTTTTCGAGCACGTAGGATCAGCCACCTGGATGGAGAGCATGAAATCTATGAAGCCGGGAGGCAAGCTGGTTACCTGCGGCGCCACTACCGGAGTCGAAGCAAAATTCGATATCCGTTTTCTCTTTGCCCGCCAGCTTTCTTTCCTGGGTTCCTATATGGGAACCATGGGCGAGCTGCACGAAGTGCTGCGCCACATCTTCAGCGGAAAACTGAAGCCAGTGCTCGACCGCACGTTTCCGCTGAAAGAAGCCCGCGCCGCCCATGGATATTTGGAAAGCAGCCACCAGTTCGGCAAAGTCGTGTTGGTACCTTGAAGGCCTGTTGCTTTCAAGTCATATCCAAATCTCCCCCAAAGGCGCCGCTCCTTCGGGGCTCAAATCGATTTCTAATCGCACCCAGGGCTTCCGCCAAGACTTAAGAGGTATAAAAGCTAAATCGCAAACGCTGAATGCTTGCGTAGGGGCTGAATGCTGAGTGCTGATTGCTAACCCTCTGCTTTATAATAATTAGTTTCATCCACAGAAAATTTTCATTCAGTACTAAGGACTAAAAAATGGCAACTTCAATCATCAGCATTCATGGCCGCGAGATTCTGGATTCGCGCGGCAATCCCACTGTAGAAGCAGAAGTCCGTCTCAGCGATGGGACCCTGGGCCGCGCTGCCGTTCCTAGCGGAGCCTCCACCGGCGAACACGAAGCGGTTGAGTTGCGCGACAACGATAAGAAACGCTATCTGGGCAAAGGTGTCCGCAAGGCGGTGGAAAATATTGAGACTGAGATTTCCTCGGCGCTCGGCGGCTTCGATGCCACAGACCAGCGCGCGCTTGATCAAGCCATGATCGAGCTTGATAGCACCGAGAACAAAGCTCGCCTTGGCGCCAACGCCCTGCTGGCGGTCTCCATGGCGGCGGCCCGCGCCTCGGCTACATCCCTGGGAGTGCCGCTTTATCGCTATATTGGCGGCGTCAACGCGCGCACTTTGCCGGTTCCCATGATGAACATTCTCAACGGAGGCGCCCATGCCGACAACAACGTTGATTTTCAGGAGTTCATGGTGATGCCTGTGGGCGCAAAGTCTTTTTCCGAGGCCCTGCGCTGGGGCGCCGAGATTTTTCACACTCTGAAGGGCGTGCTCAAGAAGCGCGGATACAACACCGGCGTGGGCGACGAAGGCGGTTTTGCGCCTTCGGTGAAGTCGAATGTGGAAGCGATTGAGTTGGTGGTAGAAGCGATTCAAGCGGCCGGGTTCGCCCCCGGCAGCCAGGTTGCGATTGCGCTCGATCCAGCGGCCAGTGAGTTCTTCAAAGACGGCAAATATATTTTCAAGAAGTCCGATAAGAGCGAACACACCTCAGAGCAGATGGTTCGTTATTGGTCCGATTGGGCGAACAAGTATCCTATCGTTTCCATTGAAGACGGTCTTGCCGAAGACGATTGGGATGGGTGGAAGCTGCTGACCGAGGAAATCGGCGAGAAAATCCAGCTCGTGGGCGACGATTTGTTTGTCACCAACACCGAACGCCTGGTCCGCGGCATTGAAGAAGACGTGGCCAATTCCATCTTGATCAAAGTCAACCAGATCGGCACCGTAAGCGAGACCCTGGATGCCATCGAGATGGCTCGCCGCAACGGATACACCTCCATCGCCTCGCACCGCTCCGGCGAAACCGAAGATACTTTTATTGCCGACCTCGCCGTCGGCGCGGGCACCGGACAAATCAAGACCGGCTCGGCCTCACGCACCGACCGCGTCGCCAAATACAACCAGTTGCTGCGCATTGAAGAAGAGTTAGGGGATACTGCCCGCTTCCCCGGACTGGCTGCCCTGAATTACAACGGCGATCTTGCTTCCGCATCGGGAGCATAGGTTTGGCTCAAACGGGATTTGCTTCTGTGGGTCTCAGCCTCGCCTCCGCCGCCTCCTGGGGCGCTGCAGATTTTGCCGGCGGCATTACCGCCAAGCGCACTGGCGTCTTCGGATTGGTCGTCGCCGCGCACACCACCGGTTTTCTCATGGTGCTGGCATTGATCCTGATCAAGCATGAAGCCATGCCTTCCCGCCATTCCCTATTGTGGGCTGTCGCCGGTGGTCTGCTCGGCAGCATTGGCCTCGCTGCCTTCTACCGCGCACTCGCAATCGGCAAAATGGGGATCAACGCTCCCCTGGCCGCCGTCATCACGGCGGCGATTCCGGTCGTGGTTGGAATTGTGCTGCAAGGCAGGCCTGGCAAGCTTCAGCTCATCGGTTTCCTCCTTGCGATCGTTGGCATCGCGCTGGTCTCTAACCCGGAAGTTGTTCATGAGTCCCCGGCCGGCATTGGTCTCGCCGTACTCGCCGGCGTGGGCTTCGGAGGATTTCTGACCTGCATGAAACTGGCCAGTGCCACTGCCGTGCTCTGGCCTTTGTGTGTAGCGCGTCTGGCCTCAGCCTTGCTCATGCTGGTGTTTTGCCTTTTTGTGCGGCAATTCCCGCTGCCCGCTCCCAGGCTTTTGCCGCTTGCTATGCTCACCGGAGCTCTCGATACTGCAGGCAACGCCCTCTTCATGCTGGCTGCGCAGCTTGGACGGCTCGATGTCACCGCCGTGCTTTCGTCGCTCTATCCGGTGATCACGGTGATCCTGGCACGCTCGATTTTGAAAGAACGCATGAACCGCATCCAGACACTCGGGACGCTGGCGGTGCTGGTCGCCATCCCGTTGATCGCGGCTTAGACAATGAAAACTTAAGTTAAATGACTCAATGATCCGATGACTCAATGACTCAATTTTTCTCTCTCGGTGAATTAATTTACAATCTCAATTTCCATGCCAACCCGACCCAAACCACTCGTGCTCATCATTCTTGACGGCTGGGGCTTTCGTGCTGAGACCAGGGCCAACGCCATCGCCCTGGCGCGCAAGCCTAACTATGACCAGCTTCTGCTCGATTACCCCAACACCCTCATCCATACCAGCGGGCCTTACGTTGGCCTGCCCAATGGGCAAATGGGCAACAGCGAGGTCGGCCATCTCAACATTGGCGCCGGCCGCGTCGTCTCCATGGATATCTCCAAGATTGATGTCATGATCGAGAACGGGGACTTCTTCCGCAATCCCGTTCTTCTCGATGCCATCACACATGCCCGCGGTGGCGGCCGCCGGTTGCATATCTTTGGATTGCTCTCCGATGGCGGTGTGCACTCTCACCAGAACCATCTCTATGCCTTGCTGCGGATGGCCAAAGAGAACAGCGTGGAACGCCTTTTCATCCATGCCTTCATGGATGGCCGCGACACCATGCCCACCGGCGGCGCCGGCTACATGCAGCAACTGCAGCAGAAGATGCGCGAATTCAGCATCGGCAAGGTGGCCAGCGTGAGCGGCCGCTATTACGCCATGGACCGCGACCGGCGCTGGGAGCGCCAGGAGAAAGCCTTTGCCGCCATGGTGGAAGGCCGCGGCGACGGCGGCCGCTACTCGTATCCGGTGCAGGGAATTAAGGATTCTTATAACAAAGACACGACCGATGAGTTCATCGTGCCCTTCGTTTGTATCGATGATCGCTGTGAACCCGTGGGAGCCATTCGCGATGAAGATGTTTGCATCAGCTTTAACTTCCGCGCCGACCGTGCCCGCCAGATCGCCCGCTGTCTCGCCCGCGAAAGCGGCATCAACAAAGAAGCGGGCCGCGACCTGCCCGATGCTGAAGCGCTTGATGAGGCCATCCCTCGCGGCCGCGTTCCTAAAAATCTCAAGTACATCTGCATGACCGAGTACGACAAAAAATTTGCTTTGCCGATGGTGGTTCCTCCCGAGTCGCTGACCAACATTCTGGCCAACGTTATGGGCAATCTGGGCATGCGCAACCTGCGTGTGGCCGAGACGGAAAAGTATGCGCATGTCACGTATTTCTTCAATGGCGGAGTGGAACAGCCCTTTGCCGGCGAAGATCGCGTGCTTGTCCCCTCGCAAAAGGTCGCGACCTATGACCTCAAGCCTGAGATGAGCGCCTCGGGAATCGCCGATGCTGTGGTGAAGGGAATCCGCGATGCGACCTTTGATGTCATCATCGTGAACTTCGCCAATGCAGACATGGTCGGCCACTCCGGCAAACTGGAACCTACAGTCAAGGCAGTGGAAACGGTTGACGGATGCCTGGGGCGTATCCACACCGCGTTGCGCCAGCGCGGAGGCGCCATGCTCATCACCGCCGATCACGGCAACGCCGAATTGATGGTTGACCCGGTCACCGGCGGCCCCCACACCGCCCACACGACGAATCCGGTGCCGTTGATCCTGGTGAGCGAGAACGCCAAACAGTATTCCTTGCGCCCCGATGGGGCCCTACGCGACATCTCGCCAACAATGCTGGCGATGCTTGAAATTGATGAGCCTAAAGATATGACAGGGAATGACTTAAGAGTGTTAAAAACCTGAGCAAATTCCCGACCTTTAGGAGAGATTTGAAAGATCCGCGTAAATCCGCGTCCATCCGCGGCGGAAAATACTCGAAACTGGAAACTCGAAACTTGAAACTGCTCTTAGTCCATCCTCACCGCTTCCCGTTGTGGAACACTCCCACCTGGGTTGGCGACCGCCTGGGCGCCGATTTCCCCAGTGTAGAAGTTGTCCAGCTTCTCGATTACGACCGCGTGCTGGAAGAAATCCTGAGCGTAGAAATTTTCATCGGGACATCTTTGCGGGCAGAGCAGTTCCAGCAGGCAAAGAAGCTGCGCTGGATCCATTCACCGTCGACTGGCGTCCAGCAATTCATGCTGCCAGAGATCATCGCCAGCGACGTCATACTCACCAACGGGCGCACTATTCACGGGCGCGGCGTTGCCGAGCATTCCCTGGCGCTCATGCTGGCACTGGCCAAACGGCTGCCTTCGGCCTTTCGCTATCAGCAGCAGCGTACCTGGGGGCAAGGCGCAATGTGTGAGGAGTCTCCCATGCCGCGCGACCTTGCCGATGCAACTTTGCTTCTACTGGGCGCAGGCAGCATTGGCGGCGAGGTGATTCCGCGCGCCAAGGCGTTCGGTATGAAGATCATCGTCATCCGCGAAAACGTGCAAAAAGGAGCGGAGGGCGCCGACGAAGTGCATTCCATGGACGACCTTGACCGCCTGCTTCCCCTGGCCGACTTCGTGCTCCTTGCGCTTCCCACTACCTCGAGCACGCAGACTATTTTCAATCGCGAGCGTCTCTCCAAAATGAAATCAGATGCTTACCTGCTCAACGTGAGCCGGGGCGCGCTGATTGATGAAAGTGCGCTTTTGGAGTGCCTGCAGAAAAAGCAGATTGGCGGCGCTGCCCTTGATGTTTTTTCCACGGAGCCCCTGCCGGCCGAGTCTCCTCTCTGGTCGCTGCCAAATCTTCTGATCACGCCGCACACCGCCGCCCTGGCAAGAAACCTGTGGGAGCGCCACTATGCTCTCATCGCAGACAATCTGCGCCGCTACCTGGCCGGAGAGCCCTTGCGCAACGTTGTGGATAAACAAAAAGGGTATTGAAATTGCCTCACCGGGTACTAAAAACAGTTTCGGGTTTCCAGTTTCGAGTTAGCCATCGCTCCGGCAATGGTGACGAACATCTTGCCGCCTTTTTTCAGCAGTTCGATGTAACCCCTTGGCGCATCCAGCATTGCTGCCGCGTTGAAGTGGCGGTAGTGCCGTTGCATGAATTCAGTGATTGGGGGCATTACAGCTCTTTTCAAATGAAGTTCTTAAACTTCTCAAGACACAACAAGAGGAGCCGTTGGCTACAGGCTGCCATTACCTGTTGATTCTGTCGCTCTTCGATGTGCTAGACCAGGCTACCTATTTTTGAAATCCTTGGCTCGCTCCCGCAAACGAGCCAAAGATCTCGGTTTCATCCAATCGAGAAAAAGTCCCAGCCTAGCAAGCTAGGCCGGGGCACGCTTTTAGATCAATTTTCGAACTAACGTTTTGGGGAGTACTCTTTGAGTTGCTGCTCGACCAATTTGCACTTGCCGCTAATATCGTTGACCACGGCATGTAACTCATATGCTCCGGCAGCCAAGGCAAGTTCTTCCTGACCGGCAATTGCCAACGTAATACCTCCTCCTATAAGTATTACTCTCCCTGTTTTTGTTTCGGCCGCCTCTGTAAGTTTGCAGTCGACGGCGTCCAACTCAAGCATGAGACCGTTTGCGATGACAGGGGCCCAACCAAAGTACTCGTCAAAACAGGGCCCAAGGTCCTGGTGATTGGGGCCGCAGGGGTCGTCAGGGGCCAAGTAAAGGTTGTCGGGTTTGTGGCCGCTCTGGAAGCCCAAGTCCGGAGCACCCATGTCGCAGGGCCCAAACTCACAACCTTGAGCCTGCGGAAAGAATATTGACAGCAGGCCGGGACCTTGTAGAGTGAGCCAGTCAGGCAAACCGGTGCCACTGTCAAAGATTGAATTACTCCGCGGGACGCCAAAGTCGCCGCCCAACCAGGAAGGAACGCGATAGGGCTCTGGCATCTCGGGGTGGAATCCCGGGTATAGCTGATCCCAAAGCTCTCGTGGCGGGTCCCACCATGACGGGGGTGGTCCATCCGGTGGTCCCAGCAGTCCTGATGGGTCGGTGAAGTTCAGAGGGTTATTGTGTGCGTACACATACCGGTTCAGGGATTGTGGATCGCTGGAATCCATACTGCCGTCCAGAGGATCGGGTGAGGTGAACCGGCCCTCGATGCTGGCGTATTGCCGGAACCCCATATGATCGAGACCAGATTCGGAATCGCGTTCGGTATCGGCCAAATAAAGCGGACCGGCCTGGAATGGCTGGTTGCCCCAACAAGTCAGGGCATCGCCGAAAGGCAGGCTCAGGCACGAGTCTACACCTGAACCATCCTGGGTGGTACGCACGCGCTCATCGTGAATGCGGTCCAGAGAGCTGAAGTAGACCTTGCCTCGCGAAAGCGAACTGGAGCAGTTACTTCCCATCCCGGGACAATCGCTAAAGGACGGAGCGCCAAAATAGCTGTTGTTCCAACTTAAGGAAGTGGTCACAGGTATATTGGTGGCGCCGTTCAGTCCTACGATGGAAATGGTCGCACCTGCAACCGTTGCGGTAACCGTTGAACCCGGCCGATTCAATCCAGTAGGACCATTGCCTGCCAGGGCCGAGGCCACAAGCGCCGGGCTGTTGTTCCCGTTTTGGGCGAATGGGGCACTGGCAGTAAAAGTCGAGGAGCCTGAGCCCACAGTGACCGTCATCGTGCCTGAATCCCAGACAACGGTGCCAGGATTGGCATCCCGTCCACCGGTGAGAGATGGCCCTGCATTGGTTGTGAATGATGGCCCAAAACTGCTGTTAGATGTGGCTACGAAAGAAAGCGAGTAGTTGGTTGAGGCTCCCATCGAAGTGGCGGCCAGTGATATCGTTGCACTAGATGCTCCTCCCGATGGAGTTGCTGTTACAAGATTTCCCCCGTTGATTGCGTTCGACAGGTTCTGCACAACGCTGAGACTGGTATCACCTTGCCCGTAGTTGACGGAATAAGCAGACCCGTTGATAGTAATCGTCACCGTACCGGAGTCATAGCCATACACGGGTGGTACATAAAAGCACCCGCTGTGGGGAATACAACGTTGACCACCCGGCTGGACAAGAACCTTGCGGTCCGCGCCACTGATGCTGACGCTGCCCGTGCCTGAGGCGCCGCTGTAAGCCCCAACAACTGTGCTTTGCAGGTTGCCGCCGATCGTTAAACTTCCGTTGGCGGGCGCATCGACGTATGTGGCCAGATGCCGTCCGCCGACGTAGGTCTCATGTCTATGATCAACCGCGGAGTCGTACTCCTCAACGTCGCGATCTGAAAGATCGTAAAGGAAATAACGCGGCAATGATGAGCCGGTCATGCGGGCCACACGGCGCTGGTCAGCATCGTAGACATACGTCGTTCCGCCATTGCTCGAGCCTCCGTCCACGGTTAACATGCGGCCTTCACCGTCGTAGGTATAGGAGTGAAGACCGTCGCTGAGCAGATTGCCGACCGCGTCGTAACTCCATCCAACAATATGATTGTTCTGGTCAAAGGTCTGGTTCCACGAGTTCGCGCCATTCTGCTGCCAGCGATTTCCATAGCGGTCATATTTGTAACTGTAGGCTGCTGATAAAGGATTATTCGTGGTCTGGAGCCGGTTGAAATCGTCGTAGGTAAATGCCCAATTCAAACTGGCTCCGTCGCCCAAAGACGTGAGAGCGCCGTTGGGCGCAAGTCCGTAGCTGCTCCCCAGCATTCCCACATTGCCCGCAGCTGTATTGACCGAGGTGAAAATATAGTTGAGCCTTCCGCGGGCATCGTAACCATCGGATTCCGCCAATCCCGTCGTGGGTGTGAAGTTCCCCATTTGCGTTGAGATTTGCTCGCCAAAAGCGTTGTAGTGAACGTTTGAAAGCAACGTGCCCGGATGAGCTAAGTCCGACGGAGTGCTGGTTACGCTGACTGGCCGGCCTGCGATGTTGTATCCGTAGTTCCACGTAGACGCTGCTGAGCTGCTGTTGATCATGTCCCCACCCAGATCATAGGAGTAGCTTTGCTGCCGGTAGGCGGATTGTTGGGCGCATCCGGCCGGGCACTGCCATTCGCTGATGACCCGGCCCATGGGATCGTAGCTCAGGGCGCTCGAGGTTCCCGAATTGTTGCGCTCCGAGGTCAGACGGCCAATAGGATTCGTTGCATTGAACAAACCCGCCGGAGAGGCCTCGTCATAGTTGAAATAGGCATTCGGCGTGGTGTTATCGCCATACCACCGGAGCGTGAGCCGGTGCAACGCATCGTATACATAGTGGGTCGTGGTGGTGATCGTGGGATCGCTTTGATTCGGTTTCGGTCGTACCCTCGTAATCAGATCACCGTCCGCATCGTAGCTGTAGGTGGTGCTCGAAGGCCCGTAGGTGGCCGGGTAGTTCCCGAATGGCGGGGCAGTCCCGATCCACTCTGGTTCCGTCTCTGCGATCAATTCTCCCAGGCTGTCATGAACAAAGGTTCGGGGAAACAAACTGCCCTGGTTGACGGTTGTAATCAGGTTACCCGTGCTGTCATAGCTGTAATTATAGTTCGTGAGAAAGCCGGTGGCGGAGATGTCGAGGTTACAAGCCCCAGGTGCGCCGCCGTTCCCGAACTGGGAGGCGCCAGAAACTTCGCAGACCGCAGTTAACCTTCCCAGGCCGTCGGACTGCGTTATGCGCGTGACGCTCGTGCTGCCGTTACCTTCATCGGCGACCTGAGTTGCTCTGCCTGCATATGTGTAGCTGATTGCGCTGCCATCGGAATGGGTAATGCCGAGAACATGTCCCAATCCATCGTAAGCGTAACTGTCACCCGCGCCAGAGCAGACTTGTGGAGTCTGCCATCCGCTGCCTTGATAAGGGTAAGACTTGAAAGCTACCTGTCCCAGGGAGTTGTAGCAAACGTCTTGCTGGTCAAAGCCACCCTCGTCGTTGCCCACGGTCGTTCGTGATGGCCGTCCGTAGGCATCTGTTAAGGACCCGAACCATGTCCAACGCGAGCCGTCGATCGATTGCTGTACGCTGGTCGAATTGGGAGAGTAGTAGTTTGTTTTTGTCTGCCCACCGTCAGGGTAGCTAACGAGGATCTGACGCAACATATTGTCATAGGAGTACGAGGTGGGTTGACCGTTCTGGTCCGTAGAGCTGAGCAGAAGCCCGCTATTGGTATCGTAGGTGGCAGAGGTCTGGTGGTGCGTCTGATTGGGCGAAGAGGTATCAGGCAGATTCACCTGCGTAACATATGCGCCGTTGTTTCCATAGGTGAAACTCGTTGTATATCCGAGCGTGTAGCCGAGCGGAGTGGTCAGGCTGAGCACGTTGCCCGCATCGTCATAGGTGCTTCTAGTGGTCTGCAGTGTACCTGTCGTGTTCAGCGAGCGCTGAACAGAAGTCAAATTGCTGCGCGCGTGGGAAACCGTGTTGTGTTGAGGCAGGCCCGACGTACTGGTAACGGGGGTCTCGTCGTAACCGTAGTATGTCCGACTTATCGTCTGCCCACTTGGTACGTCGATAACGCTCACACTGAAAGGAAGATTGAGAATGTTATTGCCGGGATCGGGTAGGTATGCATACACTGTCTTGCGCAGGAGAGGGCCCGGAGTTCCCCAGTCATATTCGTCCACTTCATTCGTCGCGCCGGTTGTTCCGTCGAGGAAGGTATCTCTTCTCAGAGTTAAGCCCGTCGGCAGCGCCGAGTAGATATCCTGCCGGGTAATAGGGGTGTTAACCGGCTGGTGGACGCAGTCGCTGTCATTCCCGTTGTAACAGCTGGTAACGGTCCGCAAAGGCGTGCCTCCGCTGGCATTCCCCTGGTAGATTTGTCTTTGGGTCTCAATGCCGTTCTGGAAGGTGTAAACCGTCTGGTCCCCCTGCGGATCGGTAACTGTCGTTGTGAAGGAAGACCCGGTGCCTGAGCGCACATAGTTCCACGTACCGTCGGAAGTTGTTGTGGTCATCTGGGCCGTCGAATCGTCCGAACAAAAGACACCGCTGTTGGGGCCCGGATAGCTATAGGAAACCACCCCTCCAGTTGGTAAAGTGATGCTTGTCAGGCGTCCTGTTATCCAGTTTGGGTAGGGAATTCCGGGGCTGGGCTCGTATTGAAAGGAATACTTGCTGCCGTCGGCATAAGTAATGCTATCCACCAGAGTTGCGCCGCCTGAAGCCTCTTGTTGCCCGGGACATTGAAAAGCGGTTCGCATTCCGTAGGTCTTGTACGTGACGACTACGGATGCATTCCCCACCGTGGTGTTATAGGTGAAGGTCTGTGACGCCAAAATGCTATTGTCGGCGCCAACGAATGAACTTGAAACCGAAAGAACTTTGACGCCAAGCGTATCTGTGAAATTTGTGCCGTCCGTTGAAATCACATTTCCATTGCGGTCGGTGATGCTCGCTGCCCCATATGAGCTTTGCAGGGGAACAACCAAGGTGTCGCCCGCGCTGTCTTTGAGCGAGGTCACCGCCGGTGTACTGCTTATCGAGATCGAGTACCCCGTCTGATCGGCAGCCATCGCCCTGGCTGTGGATGGACCGCAGCTCGGATCGGTGCTGACAATCATTTTGGTCGTGGCGCTATCGAAGGGATGTGGTGTCCCGTTGCCGTCAGTATAAAACCAGTTCGTATAATTGGTTGCACTCGACTTGGTGGGACAAACAACTGCAGAGTAGCCCACGAATCCCAGGCTGCCGCCCTGCGTGTCCCAACCGAATTTCGGAGTATGGCTCAGGCCGGGGCCATAGGTCGCAGTGTCATAGTTAAGAGCCGAGTGAAATGACAGCCCACGGCCAGGCTTGTTAACGATCGGGAACTGATAGTGAACATTTAAGTTAGCGAGATTGACCCCGCCGCTCATGCTTGAAAAAGCAGGGTAGCCCGTGCCGCTTTGGCCAAGGGCTACACCCACAAGGGAAACCAGGATGCTGAAAAGCACGACGACGGGAATTCGTAAACGGATTATGGACGGCGACGTTGGTTGTTTTCTCCTGATCATAGCCTTCTCCTCTGCCTGACTTTGGTTTTCAAAATTCTGTTGTGTGGGGAGGAACAACGCGCGGCTTTCCATCCGCGATTCTCGCGACAGGCCTGAACGCATCAATCCCTCTCATAGGAAGTGTCAGTTTCAGGAGAAACATTGGAGATTTTTTTTTGAGTCGGTTTTCAGCCGGATAAGGTCAGTCGGAATCTAGAACAGTTCCACACTAGCTGTATCCTGCTGCCGCGCAAGTCACCACATATTCGAAGTCGCTAGGGAAGCATCCACCGGGCCGACTCCGCCAAAATTGAACTCTGATATCAAATCCTTGCCCTTCGGAGCAATTGCTTGGCATGATCGATTTGGGCGCCGGCCCCGCGGTCTTTGAAAACTCCATCCCTCGCCTCCCTGGCTCCAGGACGGACGATAAAGGTATTTCTGCCGCTGCCGGATTCATTACTCGAGTAATACCCCCTCCCCTCTTGAACAGCGATCCGCTCAGACGTTACTTAGTAACCCCCACCCCCCTTCAAACGGTGTCGTCTCTCGACTGGGCCGGAAAGCAACAACCTGCTCGCCACACCAGCTCACGCTAGCTTCCCTTGGTCCGAGAACTAGAACTGCAGAACTACTTCCCAATTGCTCCGCCATTTTCCTATCTGATTGATTGTGAATCGCTTACCACTGCTTCGACTACTTCAAGTAATACCCCCACCCCCCAACCGATCCAACCCGGTGATTTGCTCCCGTCCCGCCCACATTCTCCTGGGGGAAGCCGCGCGGCCTCAAGTCCCGGCGCTGCGGGATACAGTAACTCTGAAATTGCGCTAAGCCTTGCACAGCGGCTGGAGGGTAATATTACAGGCGCAATCCTGAGCGGTATTGTTGGTTGTGTGCTGGGACAGCTTGCGGGCCGACGCGGGTCGGGTGACGATAAAAAGAATCAGAAATCAGAAAGCATCCGAGCCAGTGATATTTCCGCCGATGATCAGGGCGTGAATATCATGCGTGCCCTCATAGGTCTTGACTGATTCAAGGTTCATCATGTGGCGCATTACCGGGTAGTCATCGGTGATGCCGTTGGCTCCGAGGATGTCGCGGGCCATGCGGGCGCACTCCAGGGCCATCCAGACGTTGTTTCGTTTGGCCATGGATATGTGCTGGTGCTGGACTTTCTCGGCGTCTTTCAAGCGGCCAACTTGTAACGCCAGAAGCTGGGCTTTGGTGATCTCGCTGATCATCCAGACCAATTTTTCCTGGACTAACTGATGAGAGGCAATGGGCTGATCGCGGAACTGCTTACGGACCTGGGAATATTGCAAGGCGGCGTCATAGCAAGCCATGGCCGCGCCGATTGCGCCCCAGGAGATTCCATACCGCGCCTGGTTCAGGCACATGAGCGGAGACTTCAATCCGCCCGAAGCGGGCAGCAGGCTCGATGCGGGCACATGCACGTCTTGTAGCGCCAGTCCTGAAGTCACTGATGCACGCAGCGACCATTTGCCGTGGACATCTGTGGCTTTGAAGCCAGAACGGTTAGTCTCGACCAGGAAGCCGCGGACCTTATCGTCTTCATCTTCCACCTTGGCCCAGATGACGGCTACATCGGCAATGCTGCCGGAGGTGATCCACATTTTTTCGCCGTTGAGGATGTACTCGTTGCCCGATTTTTTAGCGCGGGTCTTCATGCCGCCGGGGTTGGAGCCGAAGCCGGGCTCGGTCAGCCCGAAGCATCCGATCTTTTCTCCCTTTTGCAGGGCGGGCAGCCACTTCTGTTTTTGCTCCTCGCTGCCGAAGGCGTAGATTGGATACATCACCAGCGCCGACTGCACGCTCACAAAAGACCGGATGCCACTGTCGCCGCGTTCCAGCTCCTGCATCACCAGGCCGTACTCCACGTTGCTCATGCCGGCGCAGCCGTAGCCCTTGAGGCTGGCCCCGAAGAAACCAAGCTCGCCGAAGGGCTTCACCAGTTCGCGTGGGAAGCGGCCTTCGCGGTTGCACTGCTCGATGATGGGGATCAGGTTTTCTTCGATGAACTTGCGGGTGTTGTCGCGCACCAGGCGCTCGTCGTCGCTGAGCAGGGAATCGAACTCGATGAAGTCTACTCCCTTAAATTTCACGGGCATGCTTTATCCTTGATGTTCGGGCATCCGGGAAACTAGTTACAGCTTTTCGAAGAATTCGCAGGTGGAGCAGGAAATAAAAATTCCACCCGAGGTGCCGCGTTCGCGGTCTTTCATGCGCTTCACGATGCGGGTGGGTTTGCCGCACTTGGGACAATCGGTGCTCTTGCTGGTATCCATGACCTTCTTGCGGTCGGCTGTCTTGGCAATCTTTGCCATGTCTTAATCTCCTGATCAAATTTAGGGTTTGCGGCAGCGGTACTTGGGCGCGGATGCAGCCGTGAATGGCCCGCCGGGAGGGATCCTGGAAAATCTCTGCTCGCCTCGCCGCAGATTCAGTTTACATGAGAGAAGCGGGGATTGTCAGTTGTCAGCAGACCTGAGTTCCGGTAGTGTAGAGGCAATCCCCCAAGAAGGTCTTACTTCTATTTCAATGTTCAGGAGAAAAGCGATGAAGAAGTTAATGAATATCATGCTGTTAATGACTTTGGTGGCAGGAGTGGCCTTCGCCGGGGATTCTGATAAAAACGAGGCCAAGGCCCAGACCATCAGCGGCTATCTGGTGGATGTGGCCTGCGCCGCCGATTTTGCATCCCATCCCGGGCGGGGCGTTGCGGCCAAGCACACCAAAGGCTGCCTGCAGATGCCTGAGTGCGCGAAAAGCGGCTATGCCATTCTGACCGACGATAACAAGGTCATTAAACTGGACAAGCAATCCAGCGAAACTGCCAAAAAACTCATCGCCGATACCGACAAGAAAGACAACTGGAAGATCAGCGCCACCGGAGTGCTCAAAGACGACGGCTTTGCCGCAGAATCGCTGAAGTTGCAGTAAAGGGAAGATAAGCTCTTCCATCCTACCTGCTCTGCTGGGGCGCCAAGTTCTGAAAGCCTGAGGAATCCGATTTCCTGCCTGTCCCGACAGCAATTTTGTGGCCTCGGACGCGGTTAGACGTCCAAGGCCACAATCAATGTTCGTGAGGGAGGGACATTGGTTTTTGTCTTAGTCCCAGCCTAGGGAGACGTAGATCAATTTAGTTGGTTCAGATTCAGTGCGTAAGCCACGGCTTCTGGCTTTAGCAGGTCCAGACGGACCTTTTCTACCCCTCGGGCCCTTAAATCAAGGAGGGTGGCAGCCTCAAAAGAGAGGTCAATGATACGGGATTGGGGCACCGGTCCGCGGTCGTTGATCCTGACGATCACAGACTTATTATTGCGGACATTGGTGACCTTGACCCAGCTCCCAAGGGGCAGCGTACGGTGGGCGGCGGTCAGGGTAAACATGTCAAAAGGTTCGCCGCTGGCCGTAGTTCTACCGTGGAACTGACGGCCATACCAGGATGCTCTGCCGATCGCATAGGGTTTTGCTGGCTTTAAGTTAGGTTTATATGGTAAACGGGGCACAGTTGGCCCGGTTTCTATGGAAGTGGCCTTGGTAATTTCTATTGGGGGTTGCGACTCAGAACTGGCCGGTGATGCTGCTTCCATGGTGGCGACGAATAAAAAAATCGTCATCATGTAGGTCAGTAGTTGTCTCATTCAAAAGCACCTCATCGATAGTTAGTTATCCTCCCTACGAACTAAGTTGCCTTAATTATAAGAAAAAAAAGGAGATGTGGTCAATTGGGGTTACCAAATGTGCAACATGAAGAGTTGCGTTTTTGACACAGTGGGGAGTTGGATGGGGTACTAAAGGGCATGGACTGCATCTCTAAGGAGCACTCAGCAGTCAGCACTCAGCCCCTAACCAACGCACTTAGCCTTTGGCCAGATCTTTTTCCCATGCCCACCCGCCAGCCGCGCAGCATCGAGGCATCCACCTGGCACGCCCACGCCACCCTCTGCCACGCACTTGCCGCTCGTCAACTGCCGTACCGCGGCAAATCTTGAACTCTTTGCTGATCCGTCGTCTTCTTCGTCGAGACTTCATCACGATCCTCCTCACAATATCTCATTGCTTAACCGTGTGTCTCATTTTTGGGGTTGCACTCCAAGCCAAAATGCCAAATGCCAAGTGCTAAATACCTGTTTGGGGGCTGAGTGCTGACCGCTTTCTCATTTTCTGCTTGCATTCTGCGGGCGTTGCGTTAGATTGAAGAAAAATGGCCAACTCCCAGCCTGTTGTCCTCAGCATAGCCGGTTACGACCCCTCGTCGGGAGCGGGCGTAACGGCCGATATCAAAACTCTGGCTGCTCATGGCTGCTATGGCGTGAGTTGTCTCACAGCTCTTACCGTGCAATCTACCACCGGAGTGGCCCAGGTGCAGGCAGTTTCAGCCAAACTGGTGGGCGACACGCTACGCGAGCTGGCACAGGACTTCTCGATTTCCGCAGTGCGGATTGGAATGCTGGGCTCGGGCGAAGTCGTGGAGGCAGTGGCGGAAGTCCTGAAAAAAGGGAATTTTCAGAATATTGTTCTTGATCCCATCTTCAAGTCTTCCTCGGGGGCAAGCCTGCTGGAGAAGAAAGGCATTGACGTCCTCCGGCAAAAGCTGCTGCCGCTTTCAACAGTCATTACCCCCAATGCTGACGAAGCCATTGCCCTGACCGGGCTTGGGGTGAGCAATCTGGCTGAGATGAAGGCCGCCGCCGCCAAACTTCATGAGTTAGGTGCGAAGAACGTGGTGGTGACCGGCGGCGATATGGCCAGCATGCCGGGAGAGAAAGCCATCGATCTGTTGAGCATGAGGATTGGAAACGGCTGCGAGCAGGTTGAGTTTTCTTCAGAACGGATAAAATCAACCTCCACCCACGGGACCGGGTGCGCCTTCGCCACGGCGCTGGCCGCGAATCTGGCGCTGGGGAAGCAGTTGAGTGATGCAGTAGTCTTATCCAAAGCATTTGTGAAGAAAGCCATTGCCCATGCGCATCCGTTAGGCAAGGGATTTGGGCCGCTGAATCACCTGTATCGGCTGGAAGAAACCCCCCGGGTGCAGCAAGAGAGCCTGCATCATGCCCTGAAAGAGCATTGAAGCAGTTTCGAGTTTCAAGTTTCGAGTTTCGAGCGTGTCATTTAGCAATCAGCACTTAGCAATCCAACCCCCCAAATCACTTAGCCTAACCACAAAGGCACCAAGTTAGATTCGTCGCAGACCAACCCAGATCACCAGTCCAGATAACGAACCGAGGTATATGCAGGTAATTTTATTGTGGGGCGGCCTGATTTTGTGGTTGTTCGTTCTGCGGCAGGTTTTGCTGCTGCGGGTTCTGATCCTGTTGCTGCTGGCTCTGATTGGGTGAAGGTTGCTGCTGCCATTGGTTTTGGTCGTGTGGTTGTGAAGGTTGTGGAGCGGCCTCTACTGCTCCTCCCCGGCGTTTCAAAGTCGGAGTTCCACCCTGGGTTCGGCGCTGCTGAATGGCGGCTTCCATCCTATTTTCAACGTGAGTCTCGCTGGTATCGGCCACGCTGGCCACTTTATGTCCTTCGGCTTCGGCACGATTGGAGACGGTCACCAATCGGCTGGAGTGATCTGCCTGTTGGGCCTTGGCATAGAAAAATTGGGCGCTTTCCTGGTCGCCTTCCATCTCAGAAACGTATCCCATATTGTTCAGGGTAAAGGCATCGGTGGGATCGAGCTTATACGCCTGTTCAAAGTATCCGCGGGCAGCGCGTTTGTCGTTGCGATTCAGAGCGGAGACCCCTTGCAGATTCAGGCGCGCTACTTTGGCCAGGCCCCGCGCACCTTGCTCCTGGCGCATGAGCAGGCGGACCTTGTCGGCATTATCGGCGGCAACCTCGCTGATAGGACGTCCTCGCCAATCGTGATGCACCGTCACGATAATGGGATCTTTTGAATTCAATGCGGCGGCTTTGCTGTAGTAGCCCAGGGCCGCTTCCAACTCGCCCTCTTTTTCCTTGGCAAAGCCAAGATTGTTCAAGGTGAAGGGGTTCTTGGGATCAAGGGCCAGAGACTGGGTGAGAACCACGTCAGCTTCAGGGGCGCGGTCTTTCATCAACAGTTGCAACGCCCGTACGTTGAGCTGATTGACCTGCATATTGCCCTGCTCGGCGTGGCCGGCGACCTCAGCCACGGTCTTGCCTACAACCCGTTCAGAATCGGAGCGGTCAATGCGAGCGTCGGAGTTTTGCTGTTGCGCCAGGTCATAGAAGCGCTGGGCGCGTTCGGAGTCGCCATCCAATTCCGCCATATACCCCAGGTTGTTCAGCGTGAAAGGATCATCGGGATCCAGAAGATAGGCCTTGTAGAAAAGCTTTCTGGCCGCATCGTAATTATGTTTTTGAACGGCGGTCACGCCGTCGCGATTTAGTTGCTGTACCTTCGTGGCCTTGGTGCGTTTCGGAATACTGATGCGAAAGTCGGCCGCGGCCCCAGCCGGCAGCAGCAGGGAGAGAAGAGCTGCGTACAAAAGTTGTTTGACGCGAAAAGTAGTTGTCAGTTCCCGCATGGTCGGTTTCGCTGCCAAGACGGACAGAGCAGCAGCTTTTAGTTGGAAGGTAGTTATTGCTGTGGGGTTGTTTGATCGAGAGCCAACCCATGAGCCGGGGGATGCCACTCTGCATTAAGAATCGGCATCCAAACGAGAGTTGAAGCAGGCCTTTTGGGCTCTGCCGATTTCTTTACGTGCCGCCCCTAACGAGAGGAGCCCGTCGTTCATGAAGAATTTTGTTCCCCAAGCATTGTTAATAGCTCTATTTTTGTCTCTTCAGCTAGCTGTCGCGCAGAATCCCGCGGGAGCAACCGGCGCCCCCAAGAACAGCTCGGATGCTGCCAAGACGCCAAACTCCAGCGCCCCGGAATCCCATGAGAATTCCTCAGTCCCCAATGCCGATGCGCCGAATCAGGAAAGCAATCCAGGCGATCCGCTGCTCGATGTGCCACCGCTGCCTAAGGGTAAAGTGACACTCGTTGGCGGACGGGTGGGAAAAATCGATTCCATTGGCGACCGCATCGTGGTCGAGCCGTTCGGCGGCGGCAAGATCAAGGTTTTTTTCGACGAGCGCACCCACATTTATCGGGATGAAACCGAGACCACCCAGGCCAATATTCACAAAGGAGACCGGGTTTACGTAGACACGATGCTCGATGGCCCGCGCGTCTTTGCCAGGAATATCCGCGTAGTCACGCGACTGCTGCCGACCGATGCCAGCGGACAAGTGCTCTCCTACGATCGCCGTAGCGGCGTCATCGTGGTCAATGACCTGGTTTCAGCTCAGCCGGTCAGCTTCTCGGTGGGGCCGCAGACAGTTGTCAGGAAGCAAGATAATGCAGCGGGATCGGCGGACGATCTTCGGGAAGGATCGTTGGTTGCGGTGCGGTTCTCGCCGGGAACGGGGCATCGGGGTGCGGCCCAGCAGGTTTCAATACTTGCTGTTCCCGGAACTACGTTCACCTTCGCAGGGAAGGTGACACATCTCGACATGCGCACGGGTTTGATCGCAGTGGATAACCAGAGCGACCATAAAACCTATGATATTGCTTTCGATCCGGCGAAGAACAAATTGAACGATGACATTACCGTCGGTTCACAAGTGCAGATCGTGGCGACCTTCACGGGAAAAGGATATCAGGTGGAGAATATAAGTTCGATGCCTTGAGGAAAAAAGTAGCAATTATCAGTTGGCGCTTTTCACAAATGTGAGGGCAAGATGCTCCGGTACGACCGGGCAACTCACTCGACCTGTGGCGGAATCCCGTCGCTACGGTAAAAAACGCCGGCTCCATGGAGCCGGCGTTTTTTCTTGCGTTTTATGTCAGCCTGTAAGCTTATGCGTTCTGATTTTTCTTGAGCAAGATGGCCGCGACGAAAGCGGCGACCGTGGCCAGCAACCACTCGATGCGCCACAATTGAATTGCCTGCCAATCAGAAAAGCTTTTTACATCCGAGTAAACAAGGGCCACCATCAAAGTTGCCAGGATGCAGAAAATGCCAATGCCAAATGCCACCAAGGCGGCTGTATTCAAACCGAGGGCCTGCCGTATGCGGCTAAAATCCAGGAAGCGGGCTGCTGTTTCGAGCCAGCGCTTGCGGCTGGTCTGCGCCTGAGGGTTGCGGTCTGTGCCGCAGACATGGCAATAGCGTGAACCCATTACAAATTCTGAATTACAGCGAGCGCACAATTCCGTTGTAGCATCGGTGACGGTCTTATGGAGCTGTTCTACCGGAGGCCGCCAGAATTCCGCGCGCACTCCCGGGTTTCTCAATACTTGTGACATAAGTTCCTCCCTTGCTTGTGTCCTCTTATAAGGCAACTGAGAGGCCAAAGTGGGATGTAAGTAAGTCTCGATAAACCAACGGCTTAGCTAGCCGGGGATAGGCCGGGAGCCTATCGGCAGGCAATAATTACCCAAATTACCTGAAACGGCGGGGCATGCGGACCACCTTAGGGTTGGGAGTCAGGTTGCACCAAAACTCCAGCAGTACCAGGTCCGAGGCTTCCAGCAGCACATTTGCAGGGCGCTGGACGCCATCGTTGAATACGTTCTCATCCAGAATGGCATGCAAATGAAGAAGCGAAATGCCGAGGGCCTCTGCCGCTTCAACTTCCGTGTAACAATTCTTCTTTGTTTGATTAGAATTTTTCATAACTTGCCAGTCGTGAATTGCTGTATAAATTCCCCCAGATGGAAATTAGGTTTTATCTTTTCGGGCTTTGCTGCAACATCGGGTAAACTGCCCATACGATCTTTCCATGACACCTTACACGCATGCTGGGCGATGGCGTTGCAGTAACTCCGTATTTCTACTGCTTTTCCTTATTGCTGCTTTGGTAACTCCCGGCGTAGGGCAAAGTGGCGAGACACGGCGGGTCATCGCGCACGTCAGCTCTGAGAACGATGCGCTTACCCGCAGCGCCTTCGAACAGCAGTACCGACTGGATTACGACGATGCCATCCATGATTTTGAGCTGGTGGAGCAGGCGCACCCTGACGATCCTTTTGCAGCCAACCATCTGCTCACCGCAATTTTTTTTCGCGAACTGTATCGCAATGGCGCCCTCGATACCGGACTCTATTCCAACAACAGCTTCCTGAATCGCAAGCGAATTCATCCTGATGCGAAGAATGCAGCCCGAATCCAGGAGCTGGCGCAGCTCGCATTGAAGCTCGCGGATGCGAGAATCAAAGCAAATCCTGAAGATGCTGACGCTTATTATGCCCGGGGTGTGACCCATGGCATGCAATCCACCTACACCGCGCTGGTGGATAAATCATGGTTTGCAGCGCTGGGCAGCGCCAAAGACGCGCGCCACGATCACGAAAAAGTGCTGGAGTTGGACTCTAATTACAACGACGCCAAGCTGGTTGTAGGCATGCACTCTTACATCGTCGGCAGCCTGCCCTGGGGAGTAAGAGTCCTCGCCCACATCGTGGGAGAGAGTGGAAATAAAACCACGGGCATCAAGCTACTTTATGCCGCAGCCGATGGAGGAGGCGAGGCCAGCGTGGATGCCAAAACCGTGCTGGCGCTCTTTTTACGCCGGGAGCAGCGCTACGACGAGGCATTGGCTGTGCAGCGCTCGCTGGCCAAGGCGTACCCCGGGAATTTCCTTTTTGCATTGGAAGAGGCCAATATCCTGAAAGATGCCGGCCGCGGTTCTGATTCGATTGCCGCGTACCAGCGAGTTCTGGAAAATGTGAAGAAAAACCAATATCACGACCCTCACCTGGAATTTCTCTATTACGGCATGGGAGACGCGCTCCGCGGCCAGCGCCAGATCGAAGGCGCGGCAGAGGCATACGAGGCAGTGTTAAGCATGCCGCATCCGGATGCCGACCTGCGCTCACACGCTGTGTTGAATGCTGGAGAAATGTACGATTTGCTGCAAAAACGCGATCTGGCACGGCAGAAGTATCAGGATGTAATTGCGGAAAATGGTAACTCTGAGCTGGTGGAGTCAGCAAGGAAATATCTCAAGAACCCTTACCGGGCCGAATAAAAAAATACCCGCACATGAAACATTTTGCTGCTCCCAAACGTTTTATATGTGTAAAGGGAGGAATTAAGGAAATGTACTGTAATTATTGCGGCAAGGCGATTCAGGAAGATGCCCATATATGTGTGTCCTGCGGTAAGTGTGTCGGGATGTACCTACCGCAAAAAAAGCTCATTCGTCCGCACTCTGGGCGCAAGATTGCCGGTGTTGCCCAGGCCTTTGCCGAATATTTCGACCTGGATGTTTCCCTCATCCGTGTGGTGTGGCTGCTGGTCGCGATCTTCGGCGGCACCGGATTACTGGCCTATGTTGTGTGCTGGATTGTGATTCCCTCTGAGCCCGAAGTAGAAGCAGAAGCGGTGCAAACTGCTTCGCCGCAAACGGGTTCTGTTGTAACTAGCACATAAGTTCCGACGCGGCTTAGAATGTTGCTCTCGGAGCCGTATGCCACAGCACATTCATTCGGAAGACGCAGAAATTTTCTATGATACGCAGGGCGAGGGGCTGCCGCTGGTGTTGCTGCATCCCTTTCCCAGCAACCATGACTTCTGGAATCCCATTGCGCCACAACTGGCAGGGCGCTACCGGCTGATTCTGCCCGACCTGCGTTGTCACGGCGACTCACAACCCGGCAACGGTCCGGCAACCATGCAAAAGCATGCGGCCGACCTGCTGCGCATTCTGGATGCAGAGCATATTCAGCGCGCCTGCTTTGCGGGGGTTTCTATTGGCGGATATATCCTGTTCGAATTTTGGCGGCAGCATCGCGAACGGGTGCAGGCACTGATCTTATGCGACACCCGTGCCCAGGCAGATACAGAAGAAGGACGCCAGACCCGGCTGAAGGCGGCGGATGAAGTCGAACGCTCGGGGCCAGATGGCTATATCGAAGGCATGATCTTGAAACTTCTAGGAGAGACTACGCGCCGCAATCGTCCTGACCGGGTGGGCGAAGCCCGCCGAATGATGGCACGCATGACCAGCACGGGCATCAGTTCCGCTTTGCGCGGTATGGCGGCCAGGCCAGATTCAGTGCCTACGTTGAAGACCATCAATATTCCTACTCTGATTATGGCCGGAAAAGAAGACACTCTCACGCCTGTCGCCGATGCTGAATTAATGCATCGTGAAATTTGTGGCAGTGAATTCGCTACTGTGCCCTCAGCCGGCCACTACATGCCTTTCGAGCAGCCAGAGGCGGCAGTGCAAATCATGCGTGGGTTCCTGGATAAGATTTGAGAAGCATTCAGCAGTCAGCGCCCAGCCCATGAAACAGCTTAGGGACTTAGGTCTGCGTTCTCAGTGTTGTCCCGATACTGGCTGAAGTCCAGGATTATACGAGGCTACGGAGCGAAGTTTATCTAATGTTTCGCGGGCATGCGCCGATTGAGAGCCATTGGGTTCGCCTTTGAGATACGCTTCAAGCTCTGTCGTCGCATTGGCGTAATCCTTCATGCCCAGCAAGGCATGAGCTTTCACCAGATGAACCAGCGCATATTGCGGTTGAATCTGTTGTGTCTTGTTGAACTGCTGTAAAGCCGCCGGATAGTCTGCCTTGCCCAGGAACGATTTCCCCATCTCAAAATATGCCTGCCATGAATCGGGATTTAATGTAGTGCCGCGGTTGAGCACGCGCAGGGCGTCATCCCAATGCGACATCAGGTTGTAGGTCGCGCCCAGGGCAATGTAGGCGAGAGGATAATTTGGATCGAACTGGATTGCCTGTTCCAGGTCCTGGCTGGCCTCGTTGTAATGATTTGCATCGAGCTTAAGAATGCCGCGCATGGTCATTGCATCTGCGTAACGGGGATAAGCCTGCAGGGCTTCGTCGACGTATTTGTTCGCGTCCGCAACATTTTGTTTGCGGGCAGCTTCCTGGGCCTTATGAAAGGCATTGCGGGCACGTTCGGGTACGCGCAACTGTGCTACGGAAACCGAGTCTTTGCCACCGGTGTTAGCGCCAGAGTTGTAAGTCGGCAGGTTGACCATCATTTCCTGGTCGGAGCCTTCCAGGCTCACCGGCTGCCGCGATTCGGCAAGACCTAAGGTGACGACGAGCTCGTAATTGCCGGTGGGAAGATTTGAGATTTGAAAAGAGCCGCCGGGATTGGAGTATCCGGAAGAGACGATTTGCCCATTGTCGCGGTTTTGAACCTCAATCCGCGCATCTTTGGCCGGCCTTCCATTGGAATCACGGACAAAACCCGAGAGAGTGCAAGTGCGCACAAATTTACCCGAGGGCATGGGCGACTGGTATCGCCCGGGAGAACCAGCCATTGCTCCATCGCCGGTTTCATCGAACCCCGCCTGGGCAAATGCGCAACCGGCGAGCACCACAAAAGTCAAAAACAAACGTATGATAGATAGTTTGAACATGTTGCTTATATCCTGTTCCTGGGATCTGAGGGGGGCCGATGGTGCGTATTGGTTACAACCGTTACAACCGTCTTCCTTTCAATCCTGCTTAGCTGGTAGGAATGAAACCTGGCGACTAAAGTTGCACTAGCGGCAGGAAAATATTTAAAAAAGCGGAGCAACGCTTTATCGATTCGTATATCCACACAGGACTCAATCAAGGAGATCATGAGCGAGCAAAATAGTGTGATCGTGCGGCCAGCCAAAAATGTCCAGGGCCTGGTGCGTTTTCCGGGCGACAAATCCATCTCGCATCGTTATGCCATGCTGGCCGGACTGGCGAAGGGAAAAACCGTGCTGGAGAACTTTTCCACGGGCGCCGATTGCGCCAGCACTCTGGGCTGTATGCAGGCGCTGGGATGCAAAGTTACAAAGACCAACAGCAAAGTTGAAATTGAAGGGCTCGGACTGGAGTTGAAGGCCCCACAAACAGCGCTGGATTGCGGGAACTCGGGCTCGACCATACGCATGCTGGCCGGCATTGCTGCCGGGCAGGGTTTCACCTGCGAGATGCAGGGCGATGAGTCACTGTCGCGCCGCCCCATGGCGCGCGTAATTCGTCCGCTGACCTTGATGGGAGCGAAGTTTTCATCGGCAGAAGGCGAGCGGCCGCCCTTGCACATTACCGGCGCGAATGGCGCATTGCGCGCCATTGAGTACAAGACGCCGGTTGCCAGCGCGCAGGTCAAAACATCAGTGCTGTTTGCCGGTCTGCTGGCGGAGGGAACAACTACCGTCGAAGAGCCGGTGCGCACCCGCGATCATGGTGAGCTGGCGCTGCGCGCTTTTGGGGCCGAAGTGCAGCAGGAAAAGAACCGCGCCAGCATTCGCGGACGCCAACAATTGCACGCCATTCAGGCCAGCATTCCCGGGGATATTTCTTCCGCGGCATTCTTCCTGTGCGCCGCCGCCCTGTTTCCCGAGTCCAACCTGGTGCTCGAAAACGTGGGCTTGAATCCAACCCGCTCAGCGCTGCTCGACGTACTTGCAGCCCTGGGAGCGCGCGTGCGGATGCTCAATTTGAGTGAAACCGGCACTGAGCTCTCCGGCTCACTCAAGATTGAATCCGGCCGGCTGAAAGGAGCCACTGTCTCTGGCGGGCAGTCAGCAGCTTTGATTGACGAACTGCCGGTGCTCGCGGCCATCGCTCCTTATACGCAGGAGGGAATAGAGATTCGCGATGCCGGCGAGTTGCGGGTGAAGGAATCGGACCGCATCGCCACCGTTGCGCAAAGCCTGCGCGCCATGGGGGCCGAAGTGGAGGAATTTGCCGACGGTTTACGTGTTCCCGGAAATCAGCGGCTCCACGGCGCAGAGATAGATTCGCACGGCGACCATCGCATCGCCATGGCGTTCAGCATCGCCGCTCTGCGCGCCGAGGGAGAGACCCGTATCCTGGGTGCCGACGCGGCCCGCATATCGTTTCCTGAGTTTTTTAATATGCTGAGCGCCGTCACGGAATCTTAAAAGCTATGAGCGGCCCTTTCTGCCCGTAGAGGCCGGTGCGTCAAGATGCGCCATTAAAAGCGTTTAATTAGTGGATTTTTTTACAAGATTGCTCTAACCTTCAGCGGAACAGCCCACCCTTAAAACAAAATTAACATCACAATTTTTGTGTCCCCATTAAACCTTTCTTGACTTGCTTAGGCAGGTCCCGCAACGGGTTTTTAAAAATGGGAGCAGGAAATTCTTTCACGGAGCATGAAATGAATAAGATCGCAATTATTATAGTTTTGGCGTTAGGAGCATGCCTGGCTCCTGCCGCTTTTGCGCAAAATCATGGAGAGGTCGGTGTCTTTGCCGATTACTTTCGGCTATCACCGCAAGACATTAACAACCTTGGGGCGGGAGCACGCGTTTCTTTCAATGTGCATCCCATGGTGCAGCTTGAAGCAGAGATGTCATATGACTTCGCACGCAGCTTCAACGAGTCATTTACGCTCGGTGGCACCGGGACCGGTGCGGGAACATCGGGCGTCAGCCGCACCAATATACGCATCCTGCATGGCTTATTTGGCCCTAAATTCCAGACAGGCGGGCAATGGATACGCGCCTTTGGCACGCTCAAGGGTGGTTTCGTCAATTTCCGCCTGGATAATCGTCCGGCAACATTCGGTACGTTTACCAGTTCTGTACAAGGCCTGCGCGACGACAACGTGAATGGCGTGTTCTATCCGGGCGGTGGCGTAGAAATATATGCCGGACCGATCGGGATTCGCGCTGAAGTGGGCGATATGATGTATTTCCACGATGGGGCGCATAATAATCTGCGCGCTACCTTCGGGCCGAGTATTCGGTTCTGATATTTAATTGGATAACGTACAAGATAAAAAGGCGGCTGCAGAGGCCGCCTTTTGTCGTTGTGCAGGACCTTGATCACCAGGGAATATTGTTTTCACAATAAATTTGTAGTCCGCACGTCTCCCTCTAGTGAAGAGAGCCGCCTCGGCAGGTGAGAGGGAATTCTGCCTTGTGGAGAGGCGTCATGAGAAAATGAAGCAAAGCACGTTGATTGCGAGTCTAAGATTGCAATGAGTCCTGAGCCGAAGCCCAAAGGCAAACCCAAAATCAGCCGGCAAACGCTGCGGGCCATTGCTCCGTTTGTGTGGGAACTGGTCCGTCCCCGCCGCAGCCTGCTTGCGTTCGGGTTCCTGCTTATGGTCATCAATCGAGTCGCCGGACTGGTGCTGCCATATTCGACGCGCTTCCTGATTGATACCGTCGTTCTCAAAAATCATGTTGAGTTCCTGAAGCCGTTGGTCATGCTGGTGCTGACGGCAACCGCGATTCAGGGGACCACTTCGTATGCGCTTACCCAGTCGCTGTCAAAAGCCGCGCAACGCCTGATCGCCGAGCTGCGCAGAAAAGTACAAGACCATATTGGGCGGCTGCCGGTTGCCTTCTACGATTCCAACAAGACCGGCACGATCGTGGCGCGCATCATGAGCGATGTGGAAGGAGTCCGCAACTTGCTGGGCACCGGGTTGGTGGATTTTGCCGGTGGATTGCTAACATCAGGGATGGCGCTGGTAGTGCTGTTTCGCATCAGCCACACTATGACCCTGCTGGCGTTTGGGGCTCTCCTCTGCTTTGGAGTCGTGCTCAACAAGGCTTTTGGGACCATCCGCCCAATTTTTCGCGAGCGCGGCAAGATTAATGCGGAGGTCACCGGGCGTTTGACGGAATCGCTGGGTGGAGTGCGAGTGATCAAGGGGTATCACGCCGAAGAGCGGGAGCGCCAGGTTTTCTCGGCGGGAGTGCAGCGCCTGCTTGACAACGTGATGCGTACGTTGACAGCGACCTCCGTGATGAGCTTCTCTTCAAGCCTGCTTCTCGGCGTTGTGGGAGCTGTGATCATGTACGTCGGCGGACGCCAGATGGTAGCCCATACTCTCAGCCCTGGCAACTTCATGATGTATACGCTATTTCTAGGTTTTCTGGTCGCGCCCATCTTCCAGATAGTTTCGATAGGTACACAGATCACCGAAGCTCTGGCTGGGTTAGAGCGAACCCAGGAAATTCTGAACGAGCACCCCGAAGACAACGATCCAAAACGGACCGTGGCCTTGGGCAAGATCATCGGCAATGTTGAGTTCGACCACGTTGATTTCAGTTACGACGGCCTCAGAACAGTCTTAAAAGATGTTTCCTTCCATGCCGAGCCAGGGACTGTGACCGCACTGGTCGGCTCCTCGGGTTCGGGCAAATCAACCACCATTGGGTTGATCTCCGCGTTTCACATCCCCACTGCGGGAAGCGTGCTGGTGGATGGAGTGGACCTGAGCACCGTGCGCCTCGATTCCTACCGCACACAGTTGGGCGTGGTGCTGCAGGAATCGTTCCTGTTTGACGGCACGATTCGCGAGAATGTGGCATTTTCACGTCCTGACTCGAGTGAAGAGGAGATCATGCGCGCCTGCCGGATCGCGCGCGTGGATGAGTTTGCAGAAACCTTTGGCGACCGCTATGACACAGTTGTAGGAGAGCGGGGCGTGAAGCTTTCCGGCGGCCAAAGGCAGCGCATCTCCATTGCACGGGCGATCCTGGCGAATCCGCGCATTCTGATTCTCGATGAGGCGACCTCAAGCCTCGATTCGGAATCGGAGATGCTGATTCAGCAGGGGCTCTCGTATCTAATGCAGGACCGTACGACCTTTGTCATTGCGCACCGCTTGTCGACCATCCGGCGCGCGGACCAGATTTTAGTTGTCGAGCAGGGAAGTATCGTGGAGCGAGGTAATCACGAGCAACTCTACGCCATGCATGGACGTTACCGCGAACTTTACGACAAGCAGCATGGCCTGGAGAGCAACCTGTTTCTGGCTCCCGGAGAGGGCGACGTGGTTCCGGCTTCGGAAAGCGAGGGCGGCCGGAACGGCGGACGCGATGCCGGCCTGGCAGACGCTGTACGCATTGTCAGGGGAGAGGTGCGGTGAGCTGGCGATGTGCAGCCTCCAGGGATTGCGCGCTTTGTTCTTTAGGCTGCTGCGGAATTGGAGCGGGAGCCGAAGAGGGTTGGTTTTGAATTGAAAGCAATTCTTCCTTTGGGTCTTCCGGCTCAAACAGCACCATGAAGAGCCTGTAAGCGGTGATCGGGATGACAGAGGAGACGCAACCAATCACTCCGATGACGAACATCGCTTCCAGCAAGCGAACAAAAAACGTGATCAGCGTATTCACTTTTCACTCCGCTTAACCCGTCATGTTGTGCAGGTACTGCCATCAACTCAAAACCGGACATTTCTCCGGTTGCAGCTTCCCTAAAATTCCTTCGTCCAGCCAGAAGCGAAATCCGCACAGCTTGGCTCGCATCGCCAGGGAAAGTACCTTTACATTGGGCTCTTCCCGGGTGACTGTGCCTGTGATAATCAACTCGGGATGGTCGTGGGTTGAGGGGCGATAAACCCGGAATATAGCGCCATCGACCCCGGGCAGCAGATAGAACAGCAACTCGCGCACAGCCAGAGCATCTTCCAGGGCCTGCAATGACGCGTTGTGTTCGCCTATGGCGCGCGGCAAATCGGCATCCCATGGATCCGGAGGGCGCGCCATCCATTCGCACTCGACGACATCGCCCTGCAATTCAAGCCGCAAAAGCCGGAGAGGAGCGCGAGACAAGGTTCCGAAGCGCATTTGAATTCGCAGACTGCGAATAAACCACCCAATCTGGCTCAATTGCGTTACCAATCCACGCACCTCTCCACCTTTGTTTTTCAGAGCGCGGCTACTCCGCGCTCCTGGCTGCGGATGCGGATGGCCTCATCCACCTTGTAAACGAAGATCTTTCCGTCGCCGATTTTGCCGGTGGCTGCGGTCTTGATGATGGTGTCGATCGCGGCGTCAACAAGCTTATCGTCCAATACAAGTTCGACTTTGATCTTCGGTATGAGGTCAATCTTGTATTCATTGCCGCGATAAGCTTCGGTATGGCCCTTCTGCCGTCCATGCCCGCGCACCTCCGAGACCGTCATTCCCTCAACACCGAGTGCGATCAGAGCTTCTTTGACGGTGTCAAACTTGGTCGGCTTGATAATCGCTTCGAGTTTCGTCATCTTTATTCCTCTCTCCACTTTCTTTCACGGGTTGTAGACCAAATTGAAGAGGCAGAGAGGGCATCTCTGCCTCCGAAAGATTGGTTATGTCCTGACTTTCTCTGGCTGCGACATAGCCTTGGCTGCATAAGCCTGTTTCTCAGACATCTCTTGCTGTTCAACCATGCCCTGCGGCATGGCCAAAGAAGAGATGACGTATTCCGGATAAGCGGAAATACCGTGCTCGTGCAGATCGAGGCCATACAACTCGCCCTCTTCCGATACGCGCAGCGTCCCGGTTGCGTTGACGGCATACATGACTGCCAGGGAAACCGCGAAGGTGGCCAGTGTTATGCATGCGCTGCCGATCGCCTGCGCAACCAGCACCTGCGTTCCACCGCCGTAGAACAGACCTTTCAGCGGGGCGGAATTATCGGGGGAAATGGGCCCGGTAGCTCCATATTTTCCGCAGGCGAACAGCCCAAGCGATAACGTTCCCCAGATTCCAGCAAAGCCGTGTACTGGAACAGCGCCGATGGGATCATCAATGCGCATCCATTCCAGCAGCTCTACACCAAGGACGACGAGCACACCGGCAACGCCACCGAGAAGAATGGCGCCCGTGGGGCTGACCCAGTAGCAGGGGCAGGTGATGGCAACCAATCCAGCAAGGAAGCCGTTGGTAGTAAAGCCGGCGTCCCATTTTTTGGACGACATGTAGGCCCAGAACATGGCGGTCAATCCCGCGGCGCAAGCTGCCAACGTGGTGTTAGCGGCTACGCGGCCGATACCTTCAAAATCCATTGCTGAAAGCGTGCTGCCAGGATTGAAACCGTACCAGCCAAACCACAGAATCAGACCGCCGCTGACAGCGATAGTGAGATCATGCGGCAGCATGGGAGCGCCACCATCGCGCTTGAACTTGCGACCGAGGCGAGGGCCCAGAACGATTGAGCCGGCCAGCGCGACGAAGCCGCCGATGGTATGTACAACCGTCGAGCCTGCGAAGTCATGGAATCCCATTCCCAAAGAAGGCCAAACATTGCCGGCGCTGCCCATGTTGGCCAGCCAGCCATCCGGTCCCCAGGCCCAGTGGCCGATGATGGGATAAATGAAGCCGGAGACGGCGAGACTGTAGAGCAGGTCGCCAACAAAGCCGGTGCGTCCAATCATCGCGCCCGAGGTAATGGTGGAGCAGGTATCGGCAAAGGCAAACTGGAAGATCCAGACCGCCAGGAACGCAACCCCCGTAGTTTCATAGGTTGCCGGCGCATCTTTCAGGAAGAACCAGTGGTAGCCGATGAAGCCGTTGCCATGGCTGAACATGAAGGCGAAACCGATTGCGTAAAACAGAATGCCGCAAAGACAGGTATCAACGACGCACTCCATGAGAACGTTGACAGTTTCACGCGAGCGGCAGAAGCCGGCTTCCAGCATGGTGAACCCGACTTGCATGCCAAAGACCAGAAACGCGGCTATCAGGGTCCAAGCCGTGTTCACCGGATTGACCACATCGGCAGCTTTAACGTCGCCATCAGCGTAAACGTGAGCGAAAAACAAACCGGAGACAAAGGCAATGACCAGCAGAACCAAAGCCACTCCCATTGCCTTGCCGGCGAAGACAAGTTTTGCGTACCGACGCCATTCCGGATCGCGCATGCGAATGGCCAGCCGGGAGAATTTTTGCGATAGAGACAACTTCTTCCCTCCCTGCACAATTGCAGACATATGTAGCTCCTTTTGAGAAATTTATATTTTCAACACACGCTCAGCGCGGCGGCACAAGAGGTCTCGTCCCAGGCCAAATGGCCAGAAAACACGAAGCGCACGCGTCCGCTAGCACCGTATAGTGGCTAACTAAACTTGCCGGCTCGTCGTTGAGCACTATGTATCTATGAGATTGGGCACTGCATCGTGCCCGAGAAGCGCCTCTCTTCCGAATTTAAAGAGAGGGCAATCTGCAGTTGTCTACAAATTGTTGACAAAGATTTTGTAGGAGTTGAGTTGGAATGTCCAATTGAAATTTTTGATAACCGGAATTAGATATCCTAATTAGAGATTGTTTCGTCCTGGTTTTTGGCGAGCAGCGTGACTAACGTTCGCAAGAGCGCACGTATTCACTGTAAATCCGGGGGGAAAAGGAAAAAACGGGTCACAGGAAGGGACTTAAATGACCCGGTTGCCACAACCGTTGGCTATTAGGAACCGTTTTTTACGGCATCGCTGAGCAGGATGGCGTCGGCGATCTCTTTCATCGACTTGCGCCGCTGCTGGCTTTGGCGTTGCAGAATGACGTAAGCCTCTCCCTCGCTGATTTTCAAATCACGCTGCAGAATTCCCTTGGCACGCTCCACAAGTTTGCGCGTCTCCAATTGTTCGGAGAGCAGTGAGTTCTCGCTCTCCAGCCGCGCCATTTCAATTTCTGCGCCAACCAGAAAACCGATGGTCGAAACCAGCCGGATTTCGCGCTGGCTGTAGGGATGCGGAGCGCGATTTTGCAGATTGATTACACCCACGAGCCTTCCCCGGCTCAGCACCGGGACCGACAGGAAAGCCTCAAAACGGTCCTCGGGCAATTCATTAAAGAGCTGGAAGCGAGTGTCGGCAGAGGCATTCTGCGGAACAGCCACGGGCTGCCGGTGTTCGGCGACCCAGCCTGTAATGCCTTGCCCCAGTTTTAGTTTCAGCCGGTCTACCGCCTCCGGATGCGGATTTTTGGAGGCGCGTAAAACCAGATCATCGCCTTCGAGGACATAGATGAAGCAGGAATCGCATTGCACCACGGTGGTTACAAAATCCACCACTTCGTCCAACACGTCGTGTAGCCGTGCTGCGGGTGTACGGCTGGCAATGCGGTGCAGGAAGGCAGCTTCAAAGTCGTCGCCCAATAAATGAGCGGGCTTGCCATTTGAGATAGAGATGTTGTCCGTCGTTGATCCCAAGCCAATGCTCCCGATTACATCTATGTTTAGAGACTAGCGGGAGTGCGACAACGGGACAACCATCCTTTGGTATAGGTTTCGTATGGAAAAATAAAAACACACAGATAAAAATAATCTATCGTTGAGAGCGCGCCTTCAATTTCTCGCACATTCTTACCAGCTCCGGCAGGGAAGCGGCTTGCATCTTTTGCATTACGTGGCCGCGGTGAAATTTAACCGTGACCTCACTGAGATTGAGGTCAGCGGCAATCTGTTTGTTCAGCAGTCCGGCAACAACCAGGTCCATGATTTCCCGCTCCCGTGAGGTAAGCTTTTCAAAACGGGACTGCAACCCGGAAACCGCTTCCTGCTCGGCGCGTCTTTTGCGGTCGCGCTCAAGCGCCTGTTGGATTGCAGCTAAAAGCTCTTCTTTCTGGAATGGCTTGGTAAGGAACTCTATGGCTCCCGCCTTCATGGCCCGCCGGGTCATGGGAATATCGCCGTGGGCGGTAATGAAGATAATGGGAATGGGTATGCCGATTTTGTCGAGGTGCTCCTGAAAATCCAATCCGCTGACGCCGGGAAGTTTAACATCGAGCACCAGGCAGCTTGGCGCATCTGGAAGACTTGCTTCCAGAAAGTCTTCCGTGGAGGCAAACACCTCGGCATGATAGCCGGCCGAGGCCAGCAGGTTGCTGACTGCTTCCCGCACAGAAAGATCATCATCAACGACGTAAATCACAGCATCCATGTTAGCCATCGGACCCTTCGGAATGGATTGGAATTGTAAACTGAAAAATTGCGCCGCCCGTGGAGCGCGGGACGGCCCAGAGACGTCCCCGGTGGGTTTCGACAATGGAGCGGCTGATTGTCAGTCCCATGCCAAGACCATGGGGCTTGGTGGTGAAGAAAGGCTCGAACATTTTTTCGGCTATTTCTGAACCGAAGCCGGCGCCGCAATCCTCAACCCGGACCACAATTTCTGCGGGACTCTCTTTCGCCGAGCGGACCAGCAGCTCTTTGGCGCGGCCGGCCATCCCCGTCATTGCGTCCATGCCATTCATGATGAGGTTCAGCACCACCTGCTGCAACTGCACACGGTCTCCCCTGACCTGGGGGAGACCTGGAGAGAGCGCGGTCCTTATAGAGATGCGCCGTCTTTTGGCTTCGTCGCGCAGAAAAATCACCAGCTCTTCAATCACCTCATTCATGTCGAACCAGTCTGTGGCAGCAGGCTCTTTTTTAAACAGCGCTCGGATGCGCCCGAGCACGGCGCCGGCGCGGGTTCCGTCTTGGATAATTCGCTCAGTCGTTTGTTGCGCTCTCTGAAGGTTCGGTGGATTTGCGGAGAGCCACCCCAGGCAGGCATGCCCATGGGCGACCACGGCGGCAAGCGGCTGATTAATTTCGTGAGCGATCGAGGCGGTGAGCTCGCCCATGCTCAATACGCGCGAAAGATAAGCCAACTCCGCCTGGGTTTTCATGAGCGCCTGTTCGGCCTTGTGGCGCTCTTCGATGTCTGTATTGGTGCCGTACCAGCGAAAGGTTTTTTGCTCCTGGTCCTGCAGCGGCACCCCGCGGGTGAAGAACCAGCGATACTCGCCATCGGCGCCGCGCACGCGCCACTCGCCTTCAAACGGCTTTCCGGTTGACAATGCCTCTTGCCAGAAGCGCCGGAAGCTTTCCCGGTCTTCGGCATGGATGCTTTCCATAAAGCCTTCACCCCGCATCTGCTCCACGGTGCGGCCTACGTAATCGAGCAGGCGCTGATTGCAGTAGTCAATCGTACCATCGGCGGTGCCGCTCCAGATCTGCTGCGGGATGACCTCAGTCAAAAGCCGGAGCTGGCGCTCGCGCTCGCGTAGATCAATATTCGACTTCTCCAGCTCGGTGGTGCGCTCCGACACACGGATCTCAAGTTGGTCGCGGGCTTCCATGAGTGCATCTTCACTTTGTTTCTGGGCAGAACTTACCCAGCTTGCCACCAGGGCGCAAACCACAAAAGCTGCAAAATATGTTTCCGCGGTGGCGTTAATGGCGAACGAATACAAAGGAGGTACAAAGAAATAATCAACCGCCAGGGTCGAGATAAGGACGGCAAAAAAACCGGCAGCCATGCCCCCAAACCAGGCGCTTGCCATGACTGCACCGAAAAACAGGAACAAGAAAGGATAAGGAAAAAGGTGTTGAACCAGTAATGTCAGGGCCAGGGCAATGGCCACGAAGAACAGCGCTATCGCATAACCGCGAAGCGTGGATCTGGCCGGCTTGCGAGACACCCCACTTATCTCAGATGGCGCCGTTACTGCCAAACCCTTCAAAATGTCTCCTTAAGCGGTGGATTATAGCAAAGACTTGAAGCTCCTCAACTTCCCGGGATTGGGCGCGACAACGCCGGTGCGAAGCGGACAGACGCCGCCCACCAAGTGGTTTTGGGTATGTTACATTGAATAGGTGTGGGCGCGTAGCTCAGTTGGTAGAGCAACGCCCTTTTAAGGCGTGGGTCGCTGGTTCGAATCCAGCCGCGCTCACCATGGTTTTCCTGACATTGCAAATCATTCCGAGGTCCTTCGCCTTTGGCTCAGGATTTCGCCAGAGGGCTCCCGCTTCGCTCACGCCTTCAAACGGCTCAAGTTCGAATCCAGCCGCGCTCACTAAAGACCACCGACAATCTTTTCCGGGATTCAAGCCGGTGCTTACTCTCCTACGGCAACTCTGACCGAAGCGTCTTGTTGCGATAGACGGATCAGGTCCAGACGTGCCCCATCCAGCAGTGCATTCCAACTGGCTTCAATAATGTTGTTAGAGACGCCCACCGTGGACCAACTCTTGCCGCTATCGGTCCATTGCGCCAGCACGCGTACCTTGGCGGCGGTGTTGCTTCGTGAATCCAGCACGCGTACTTTGTAATCGGTCAGCTTGGCCTGCCTGAGATCAGGGTAGAGCAGGGAAACGCACTTTCGCAGGCAGAGATCGAGCGCATGCACCGGACCTTCGCCGATCGCGGTGGCGGTGTGCACGCGATTTCCCTGCGCCACAGTCACGCTGGCGGTCGATGCAGAGTTGCCGCCGCCTTCAATCATTTTGGTGGTGACCTCGTAGTGCTTCACGTCGAAGAAATGGGTTTCAGGATGCAGGGTCTCGTGCACCAGCAGCTCGAATGTCCCTTCTGCGGATTCCAGTTCGTAACCGAGGAACTCCATCTGCTTGATTCGCTCCAGCAGTGCGCGGCGTCCTTCTTCCGTGAGGCGTTCTTCCAGGCCGCGCTGTTTCAGCATGTAGAGAATATTGCTTTGTCCGGAGAGATCGCTCACCAGAACACGCTGGCTATTGCCCACGGCTTCGGGTCGAATGTGTTCGTAGGTGGCAGAGTCCTTAAGAATGGCGCTGACGTGGATGCCGCCTTTATGCGCGAACGCACTCTTGCCCACAAAAGGCTGATCGCCGCGCGGGGTCAGGTTGGCCACATCGGCAATCGAGCGGGCGAGAGCAGTCAGATGCGCCAGCTTTTCGGGGCCGATGACGTGGTATCCCATCTTCAATTCAAGATTGGCAATGATGGAACAAAGATTGGCGTTGCCGCATCGCTCCCCGTAGCCGTTGATACATCCCTGCACGTGAGTGGCCCCCTGCTGCACCGCGGCCAGGGTGTTGGCAACAGCGACGTCGGAATCATTGTGCGTATGAATGCCGATGATGCCATCGAAGCGGCGACGCACATCGGCGACGACTTCAGCAAGGCGTCCGGGAAGGGTTCCGCCATTGGTATCGCACAAGCAGAGCACGCTGGCCCCGGCTTTTTGCGCGGCCTCCAAAGTTCTTAAGGCGAAATCTGAATTGGCGTTGTAACCATCAAAGAAGTGCTCGGCGTCGTAAATGACTTCTTTCCCATGTTGTTTGAGGAAGCTGACAGTCTCTGAGATCAATTGCAGATTCTGCTCTTCGGTGACGCCTAATGCGCGCTTGGTGTGCAAATCCCAACTCTTACCAAAGATGGAAACCGCCGGGGTGCCGGTCTCAAGCAGTCCGCGCACGCTGCGATCATTTTCTACGCTATTTTTGGCTGTGCGGGTGGAACCGAAGGCGGTAAGCTTGGCGTGGCGCAGCTTCAGCTCTCGTGCCCGCACAAAGAATTCTTTGTCCTTGGGGTTGGAGCTGGGCCAGCCGCCTTCGATGTAATCAATGCCGAGTTCATCCAACATCTGCGCGATCAGGAGCTTGTCTTCCAAAGAGAAAGATATGGATTCGCCCTGGCTTCCATCGCGCAGCGTCGTATCAAAGGTATAGATCTTCATGCAACCAGCATAGGCACTTCAGTTAGTGAAAGGCGCCTGCAGGCCGTTTCATTTGCATTGTCTGTTCTGCAGGGCAGCATGCAACGTGTGAGTAAACAGATAACATCTATTCTCGCCGAAGTTGCCAAACACGGCAACTTGCAATCAACGATTGGCATTTTGTCTTTTAGGGGTATGTATGGAAGCTATTGGATAATATGGTGCTTGCTGGTTCTGAATGGATAAAGCAATTCATCCCGTGCGGGAGCTTGCGGAGGACGCCGTGCACATTTGGCGCGTCCCGCTTGCGGCCAGTTCTACCATACTCGCGGGTTATCATCGGCTGCTGGCGCCAGAGGAAGGTGCACGCGCCGCCCGCTTTCATTTTGAAATTCATCGCACGCGTTTTGTGATTGCCCGGGCGCGATTGCGCATCCTGCTAGCGTCGTATCTGGGGTGTGAACCTGCCGGCCTTGCCTTCACCTATACCGAACATGGCAAACCGTATCTTTCCGGCTCATGGCTTACGTTTAATCTGTCGCATGCGCATGAGATGGCAGTAATCGGCGTGGCGCGGAATCGAGCCATCGGGGTTGACATCGAGCACATGCGGGCTGAATTGGCCGGCGAGGAGATTGCCGAACGCTATTTCGCCGGCGCAGAGGTTCGCGCCCTGCGTTCGTTTCTCCCTGAAGAACAACCTGCAGCTTTCTTTCGTTGCTGGACGCGTAAAGAGGCGTATATAAAGGGCCGCGGCGAAGGACTCTCAATGCCGCTTGCCGATTTTGAAGTCTGCCTCGAAGACAAAGAAGATTTGCCGCTTGTAAACTACAAAGATCCGAACGAGGCAGCGCGATGGAAGTTGTACAACATTGCTGTGCAAGAGGGCTATGCCGCCGCGGTCGCGGTGGAAGGAATTGATCTCAGCCTAGATTATCTCGATTGGAGCGAAGATTTGACGAGCACTCAGCAATAAGAAAAAGCCCCGCCGAAGCGAGGCTTGTTGAATGGGACAATGGAACAAAGAATTTACTAATCATCATCTCGGCTGACATGAACTTGTCCGCGGATTTCACCGCCCTTGAAATTCACGGAGTGGACGTTAACATAGCCCGCTCCTTGTCCAACCAGCCGCAGAGCGGAAGCCAGATCGCCCGCCACAACGTTCTGTCCGGGAATCGCAACCACATTTGCCGCGGTGATGGTGCCCGTTATTGTTGCGCTAGTGGCCACAGGGCAAGCCGGCTGGCTGTCACCGCCGCACAGGAAAATCATCACACCACCCGATTCACGCGGAAATCCAAAGTGGATATGCGAAAAAATGATATTGGATGTCAGGTTCGCAAAGGTGAGCGTAAAGTTGATGGTGCCATCGGGGTGAATGATGGCTTTGAATGAGCCGGTGGCAGGAGTGTTGACTGGCCCACCACCACCTGACGTTTCGTTGAGGCCTTGCAGGGTGGCCTTGAGCACAACGGTATCATCTTTATCGGCAGCCGTGCACAGAATGCCGAGGCAAAGGACACACAGAGCAGTTAACAGAAGTTTCTTCATCTTAAGATTCTCCTCAGTAACAAAGTTGGGACGCCAAACAAAAAAGTTCGGATTCGAAGTGGACACTCGTTGATGCGTTGTTTCTAGCCAGTGTAGCCGTCTCTCATTCTCTGACGAGAGCATTGAGAGACAGTTGTCAGCCCGCATCACTAGCTTGATACGGTGAGAAAAGTATAAAAAAAGAGAGTTCTTGGATTTGTCACTCAGATGTAACTTTTTTGTTAATTTCAGCAAGAGTACGAGGAAAGCCGGCTGGGTTACTGCAACTTGATCTTTATATCCGATTTGCGGTTGGATTCCACCTGCACAGTTTCGCCTTTCAGCATGTAGGGTTGAAGCACGGCCGGATTTGCCCATTCCAGGTCCCAGCCATTCTCGATTGCGAGCACTGTGTATTTGCCGGGCAGCACGGCCGAGAGGGTGAAAGTACCGTCGCTGTCGCTCTGATCGCGGCGAAACAGCGGCCAGTTATCGGCCGCATCCTGCGGCACAAGCACTATCATGGCGCCGGCTGCTGGCTTGTTGTCGCGTAGCACCACGCCTTCCACCTGGCCGGTCCCCCTGGAAGCTACCAATGTAAGTTGGACGTGATCAGGGCCGCTGATTTCAATCGACTGGCCTTTTACTTTGGCATTGACCGCGGAGATGCTCTTGAAGATAAATCCCCCGGAACTTAACAGGAGAAGATCGTAGCGTCCGGGGCTGATCTCGGGAGACTGAATTTCCCCCTGGTCGGGAGACTGAATTTCTCCCTTGGCAGAGACAGGAATTTCAATATGCTGGCCGGATTCGCGGCTGTGAAACTGCAGTGTGGCCTCCGGCGGCTGAGCCTGATCTTCAAAGATCACCGTGCCGCTCACCGTCGCCAGTTCGGAGCCTGCGCTTGCATCCAGTGAGCCGCTGCTTGATATGTTCGCAGTCTGGTGGCGGGGGCTGGAGCCGACCCCGCCGTCTTTTTCTTTCGTTGTTTCCACGCCGACATCGTAACGGCCGGGAGCAATGCCGGAAATCTCAATTCCTGACGGATCAACGTTCTCGACCGCCGTTTCTACAAATTCTACAAAAGTCTCGTTGCCTCCTATCAAAGTCTGTTTCAAGTTGGCGCCGGCAATGCTAAAGTGCGAATCCGGATTCTGGTTGGTCAACAGTAAATGGAGAGCAGGTACCGCTCGCAGAGTAATGTCGGCGGTAAGCTGGTCGCCCCAACCCATGGTCAGAGGGTTGGCCTGGTCACCTTCGGTCGTCTCACGATAATAGGTAATGGGGTAGGCCACATCCAGTTCAGGATTGTCGCTGACCGCGGGCGTCAGTCCGTCGGCAGAAGGGCCGCCCCACTGAGTATGCTGTGCATACCACGGCTGCGCCGAAACCGCTACGAAGTAAGTTCCGGCTGGCAGGTGGCCGAAGTGGTATGCGCCCTGGTCATCAGTTCCTGCATGCATGGTCAGATTTATCGTGCGCGCCCCGGTTTCGACGTTGCGAACAAAGAGCATGACTTCCGCGCCGCGTATTGCGTCACCCTGCTCGTCGGTGACCCTGCCTGAGATGGAACCTTCGGGTTTAAGTGGGAACAAAAGATTTTCCGAATTCTTATCGGAGCCCACCGCTACCGCGGTCGAGAAAGGGCCATGGGCGTCGAGCGCCTGCTGCGGGAAGCCCCTGTGTCTTGCGGTCAGCACATATTTGCCGGGAGCGACACTCTTAAATAAGAACCGTCCCCCGGCGTCGGTAACCGTGTTCTGAAACGGAGCATCGTTCGTTTCATTCGTAGTAATCATGACTTCAGCGCCCGCAATCGGCCCGCCATTGAGCGCGTGGACCAGCGTGCCGCTGATTTGAAAAGTGCGTGCCGCCTTCGCCGCGGCGGGCTGTTGTGCCTGCAGCGCGAGCGCGAGAAACAGAAGGCAGATGGCTCTTGGAAGCAAGCGGATTTTTATTCCCCTCGTGGGATCAGCCCAACTGTGATCGTGGTTTGTTCGTTTGCCTGAAGGCTGACTTGAGCGGCTTTGGAAGCGTACTCGTTCAAAGCCTCAGGATTGGCGTATTCAAGACCATCCAGGCGATCGAAGGCGAAGACCTTGTAGTCGCCGGGCGCAAGTCCACCGATCTGAAACGCACCGCGATCGTTGGAAACAGTCATTTTCGGGTTCTGCGGCGCGTGGTTTGGGACCACCAGCACAGCGGCCTGGCCCTCATTCTCCCCTGATTGCACGGTTCCGGTAAGCACGGCGCCATCGTCGCGCAATACAATCTCCATAGTTGAAGATTCTCCGGGCGTTACGGTCAGCTCTTGCTGCAACAGATCTATTCCGCTGTAGAGCACAGACTCGACGTACCAGGCACTATAGAGGTTGTTGGGAATGACCTCGACCTTATATCTGCCGGCGTCGATGTTGCGCAAGACAAGCGCCGGATTACTGGGTCCTCCTTCAACACTGGCGGCAACATCGGGATGGCCAAACTCAAGCGGATGAAGACTGACGGAAGCGGGAATCCAACCTGCAAGTTTCGGTTGAGGGCCGGCGCCATCAGGCTGGGGCTTCGTCGTTTCCAGGCGTACCACAATGGGAATGGAAGGAGCCGGAGCCAGATTGACGCGGACGTTTTTGATATTTGCGCTCAGGGGCAGAGTAAGTTCGGCGTGGAGAGGGCGGTCGAGTCTGTCTCTGGCATCAGCCTTGATTATGCAAGGGCCGCCTGCGATCACGCGCGCCTGAAAGCTGCCGGTCTGCGCGTCAAATTGTTTCTCGAGGCTAACCTCGTCCCCCGATTGGTTAAGGAACTGCAATTTGGCTTCCTGTCCACGGGCATAACCGGTGACGATGCCTGCGACAGAAACAATTGGCGCCGCCCGCAGCGTGAAATCGAGCTCCACCTGCTGTCCGGCCGAGATCTGAATGGGCGTGGCTTCTGAAAAGCTCGGAACACCCGGATAATAGGTAACCGGATACGCCACCTTGGCCGGGATTGACGTTTGCCGGTCGTGGCTCGGATGGGCGGCAACATAGTATGTGCCGGATGTAAGGTTTGCGATGCGGAATGCGCCCTCGTCATTGGTTTCCATGCTTTGCAGCTGATCTTCCGTTTCCTGGACCGGTTGCAATCGCTTGCGGCCGTTGGCCCGCATTATGCTGCTGATCCTTATGGCGACGCCTTCCAGAGGCTCTCCATTCGCATCCACGACATGCCCAACCATGATTGCCTCTGGTACAAGTTTCAAAGTCACCGGGGCGGTATCGGGACCGATCTCGATAGCGCCTGCTGGGGGCTGCCAGTCTCCACCGAGCTGGGCCGGATCATAGAAGCCGGGCTTTCTTGCGATCAGTTCTGTCTGCCATCGCGGCAGACCCTCGAACTTGAAACGGCCTTCCCGGTCGGTAAGCATCGAGCGTTCCCGATACGCATAGTCGGCAGCGTTGGGAAGTTTCTCGTTGGCGCCGAACTGAACCAAGGCCCGGCTGATCGGCTCTCCGGTCACCGAGTTAACCACGGTGCCGCTCAGGGTGTAGGTGGTTTTCTCCTCATTGCTTTGATACGCCGAATCGTCGCTTTCGAACTGGGCGTTCGCCTGTTGAACGAACAAAGAACTCCCGCTGAAAATGAAAAAAATCAACAAGCAGAAATGAGGAAACCTTGAGGCTCGATACATATCGTGAAAATGTTAGAGCTATCTCACAAATAGTCTTTCGGAGGGCTTTAGCCCTGAGGTTAAAGATGCTTCTGCATCGGACCTCACTTATGAGACGGCTTCTAAATTATATTACCGTTCTCATCGTGTAAAATATGCCCGCAACAGTAGCGCTTTACGATATGAAGTTAGCAAAAACGCTACTACCGTGAGAGCGGTTGCACGGTGTGAGCTCCGGCTCTTAAGCCGGGGGTAGGGCTGGTAGAGTTGTGGGCTTTAGCCCTGGCTTCTTTGCTGACCTCGGGATTTATGAAACGAGACTATCGTTTCTTCCTGACCATGTAGAAGGCAAAAGATAAAATCCCGGAGAAGCGATAACTCGGATCGACATAACGTTCAATCACGTAGAACGCAAAATAATAAAAGCGGCAAAAACACCAGATTGCAAGCACGAGCAGCAGCGCCGTCTTGTATGTTGGATGTTCAATAAGCAACAACACCGCTGACAGCAAGCCCAAAAACAAAAAGAGAATTCCCTTTACCTTGATCCAAACCGGGTTGGTAAGGTCTCTCATGTTGCTTAACGCACAGGCAGGCGCTCGCGATCAAGCGCCGAGTTTGGGATGCTGCAAATGAAAGCCGGTGGCATCCTGATAGGCCTTCGCCAAAACAAGCAGCCTGGCCTCATCATAGAGTCCGCCCAGAAAAGTGAGGCTGACAGGCGTTCCCGGGCCACCCGGCTCCAAATCGCCGTTGTCGCGTACGTGAGGCACGGGAGCATCTTCGCCGCGAAACCCGTTGGGAACAATTACCGCCGGATGCCCGGTGAGGTTGGTGGCCACAAGCTGCGTAGTTCCCGTGGGAGCGACGATGACGTCAACCTGATCGAAGAGTTTTGCCCAGGCTTCAATCGCCAGCATGCGAGCGCGGTTGGCCTGAATGTACTCCACTGCCGGAATAAAGCGGGCGGCGCGGAAGGTGTTCGGCCAGTCGTCTTTGCTTTGCTGCGTGAGCAGCTTGTCGCGTCCGCTGCGGGTCAGATCATCAAAAGCGGCGGCGGCCTCAGCAAGCAAAATTGCGCGCATGGCAATGTAGGGAAGATCGGGCAGCTCCACCGCAATCGGGTTTACGCCCATGCTGCGAAGCTTGGCCAAGGCAGTATCGTTGAAGCGCTGGTCGTATTCGAGGCGAAGACGGGCGCGATCGCTCTCCGCTTTGTCCTGTTCGCGCTGCTTCCGGCGCTTCTCCTGCTCTTCGGGCGCAAGCTTCTTTTCATCTTCGCTTTGCGATGTTTGCGCCTCGGGAGGCTTAGGAGGCAATTCGAAATCTTTTTTCAGGTAACCAATGCGCAGCTTGCGCCAGTCGAGAGCCGCATCCCAATGAAAGGCGGCGTCGCGCACGGTGCGATCTTTGCCATCAGGACCGTAGATTGCGTTCAGCACGATGGCGCAATCTTCAACCGCGCGGCAGAGCACGCCGAGTTTATCCATCGTCCAGGAGAGGGCCATGGCTCCGGTGCGCGGCACCCGGCCAAACGTTGGACGCAATCCGGTCACGCCGCAACGCGTTGAAGGGGAAGAGATGGAGCCCAGCGTCTCCGATCCAATGGCGAAAGCGACGCATCCGGCGGCAGTAGCCGAGGACGATCCGGCCGACGATCCGCTGGAACCCTGCGCCGTGTTCCAGGGATTGCGCGTCATGCCGCCAAACCACTTGTCTCCCTGCGCCAGGGCGCCCAAGGTGAGCTTGGCCACGAGCACCGCCCCGGCAGCATCGAGCCGCTGCACCACGGTTGCGTCCTCATCAATGGTCTGGTCTTCAAAACCGCCGGCGCCCCAGGTGGTGCGATATCCCTTGACCGCAAGCAGGTCTTTGGCGCCCCAGGGCAGCCCGTGCAGCGGGCCGCGATATTTTCCGGCAGCGATCTCGCTGTCAGCCTCCTTGGCTTTTGCCAGCGCGCGATCTTCGGTGAGGGTGATGACGAACTTCAGGGTGGAATCGTAGCGTTTGAGGCGCTCCAGGTACATTTCGGTCAGGGCAGTGGACGAAACTTTTCTTGTCATCAGCAGCTTGGCCAGATCCAGCACAGAGTAAAAAGCGACATCTTCGATGTTCTTGGGTGTGCCGCTGGCGTGAACCGCGGTCGCATTCGCTTTATCATTTGCACCGGGAACACGGGCTTTGCGCGCGTCCACAGTGAGCATGCCGGAATATTGCATGGGCTGCCACTCTGTGCTCAACTTCATTCCCGCAGGCACAGGATCGAAGACCAGCGCGGGCGCAACCCGATTGGGAATGTGCAAAGCATAGATGGCGTCGTAACCTTTGACGTAGCCATTGAGCGAATCGAGCATCATGTCTTTGTACTCGTCGAGGATGTGGACGTCGGCAATGGCCGCGGCATGATCGATCATCTCGCGCGTAATCGCGACCTTCTGTTCCGTGCTTTTCTTAACGGCATCTTTCTGCGCCGGCTCTTTGGGTTCGGCTGCCTTCTGCTCCGCTTCTTTCTGTTCGGCCAGCGCCCAAAGCGTTCCCGGAAACAAAGTAGTGGTAAGGCCGAAACCCGAGCACACGGAAATAAAATGCCTGCGGTCGAGCATTGATCCTCCTGGATAAGGCGGTATTCAGTACCCGGCATTGTAGAGCAACCGCAGACCGCACCCAAGCTTCCAGGCAAGGGGCGCTGAGGCGGGAAAGACCCCGGTCCGTACCCCTCAAAGTAGTCCCCCACCCCCCCTATTACTTTAAGTAGTCTTTTTTGCAATAAACTGCTTAAAATCAGAAAGATGCGGCGGGAACCGGAGTAGTGTGGAGCAATGAATGAAGAATGGTCAGATCTGCATTTCTTCAGGCCTGACTCTATGCTCTTATCGCTGTGATCGATAAAAATGGGCAGAATAACGACACTCGCCCAGCCTTGAAATGGGCGAGAATCGAACTGCTGTTGGCGAATTTTCAAAGACCAAAAGAACTGCAAAAAAGCCCCGCATTCTTGAATGCGTAACGTAGACACACGTCCAGCACAATGATGGCCTGTAGTTTCCAGGGAAGCAAGGTTTTGATACCAGAGTGCAGTCAGACTCAGAAAAAACAAACTTTTCGCCGCGGATGGACGCGGATCAACGCGGATTTGAAACGCTAGCCCCGGCAAAATTATGACGGAGCACAAAATTATGCCGGAGGACCCGGAGGACAAAGTTATGCCTGACCAGTTTAGGGAAATGATTTGCTTTCTTGCCCCTGCACTGCTCCGCTACATCAGCTCCTCGATAAATGCCTTGGCTGCGGCGGGCGGGACGTGCGGGTCCCTGTGAACCAGCGGGCCATCTTTGACTACCGGCTCGGAGGCGTGCAGGGTTGGGACGTCGTCGCGCTCGAAGAATTTGCCGATGGGGATTTCTTCGCCCCACAGCAGTGACTTGCCCATGGCGGCCATCCAGTCGGTGGAATCGTATTCGGGGTCATCTTCGAGTTTCTTCACGCGTGGACGGAACCATTGATATGTATTGTCGTGGTTGTAGGTAACGCAGGGGCTGAAGACATCTAAGAACGAAAAGCCTTTGTGCTCGATGCCTTGTTTGATGAGATCGGTTAGGTGTTTCTGCTCGCCGCTAAAGCCGCGGGCAATGTAGGTAGCGCCGGCGGCCAGGGCCATGGAAATTGGATTGATGGGGCCTTCGACGTTGCCGAAGGGCGCGCTTTTGGTCTTCATGCCTAGACGGCTTGTCGGAGAGGTCTGGCCGGTGGTGAGGCCGTAGATCTGATTATCCATGACTATATATAAGAGGTCGACGTTGCGGCGCATAGTATGGACAAAGTGGTTGCCGCCAATGCCAAAGCCGTCTCCATCGCCGCCGGTTACCAGTACCGTTAACCCGTGATTGGCCAGCTTTACGCCGGTGGCCACGGCGAGCGAGCGGCCGTGCAGCGTATGCATGCCGTAGGTATTGATGTAACCGGGAAAGTTGGAGGAGCATCCGATGCCGCTGATGGTGCAGACTTCATGGTTCGGAATCTGCAGCTCGACCAGGGCTTTCTGCACCGCGGCGAGCACGCCGAAGTCGCCGCATCCCGGACACCAGTCGGGATCAACTTTGCCTTTCAGGTCAGCCATCGTGAGTGGCTTGGGAGGCGCTATGGTTGCCATTTGTTTCTCCTTAAACCATGATTTCGTGCATGGGAACGGAAAGATTTGTCTTCCCGCTCAGTTGTTCCTTCACGGCCTCCACAATGTGGTGCGGCATGAAGGGTTCGCCGTCATACTTGCGGATGTTCCCGTCAGGTACGAAGCTGGTTTCGCTGCGCAGGTAGCGGGCAAACTGTCCGCTGTAGTTATTTTCTACGATGATGGTGTGGCGCGCGTCCTGCAGAATGTCAAGAATCGCATCGCCATGCAGCGGCACAAGCCAGCGAATCTGAAGGTGATTGACAGAGACGCCCTGCCCGCGCAGCAGTTCGCAGGCCTCTTCAATCACGCCCTGGGTCGAGCCCCAGCCGATCAGGGTGACATCGGCATTAGCCGGGCCTTGCAACGTGGGCGGTGGAGCCGCGGCGGCGATGCCCTCCATCTTGCGCATGCGCTTTTCCATCATGGCGCGGCGCTTGATGGGGTTGGTGTACTCGTCGCTGATCAGCACGCCATCTTCATCGTGCTCGTCGGTGGCGGCGGTGTGGGTGTGGCCGGGGACGCCGGGAATGGCGCGTGGCGAAACTCCACTCTCAGTAATCAGGTAGCGTTTATAAGTTCCATCGCTTTCACCTCCGTTGCCGTTGCCATTGGCGGAGGTGATGAGCTCGCCGCGATCGATCTTAGGATTGAAATCCAGCTCCTTAGGATCAACGCTGAGCCTGCCTTCGGAGAGCAGAAGGTCGCAGAGCACCAGGCCGGGACACTGGAAGCGGTCAGCAATGTTGAATATTTCAGGGATCAGCGTGAAGCAATCGCCAATGTCGAGCGTTGCGGCGATGACGCGGGGATAGTCTCCGAAAGCCGCGCCCAGCATCTGCCACAGGTCACCCTGCTCTGTCTTAGTAGGAACTCCGGTCGAGGGGCCGGCGCGCTGGCAGTTGATGACAACGACTGGCGTCTCCATCATGGCAGACATACCCAGGCCCTCGCTCATCAGGGCGAAGCCGCCGCCCGAAGTCGCGCACATCGCGCGAACCCCGGCATGCGCAGCGCCGATGGCCATGTTAACCACGCCGATCTCGTCTTCAACCTGGCGCACCATGATGCCGGCCTTGCGTCCGTTCGAGGCCATCCAGTGCAGCACGCCGGTGGAGGGGCTCATGGGATAGGCGCAATAGAATTTCACCCCGGCAGCGGCGCCACCCATGGCCATGGCGATGTTTCCGCTGAGCACGGCGTACTTGGTTTCCGTCATGGGTAGAGGGTGAGCAAAGGGCTTGAAGTTGGCTGTGCCATAATCGTAGCCGGCGCGCGCCACGTCCACATTTTCCTTCACCACGGCCTCGCCCTTTTTCTTGAACTGCTCGATGAGCACGCTTTCCAGCGCCTGGAAGCCGATGCCCATCATGCTAAGGGCAGCGCCGAGGGCGAGCGTGTTCTGCGCGACCTTGTTGCGGGTGATATCCGCCAGTTTCGAAACGGGAAGCGGGCAAAGTTGTACGCCCGCAGCGGCCTCGCCCGGCTTGATGGACTCGGCATTGTAAATGCACGCCGCGCCCGCGGTGAGCAGGTTCAGATGGCGATCCATGGTGTCCTGGTTGAGGGGGATCATCAGATCGATGCGGTCTCCCATATTGGTAACTTTGTCAGGACCGGTGCGGATGGTCAGAAAAGTGTGGCCGCCGCGAATAATCGATTGATAGGCGTTATAGGCATTCAGGTGCAGCCCGCGGCGGCTGAAGATCTTGGCGAAGATGTCCCCAGGTGTGGCGACACCCTGACCGGCCGCGCCGCCAATACCGATGGAGAAGGTCTCTCTCATAATTCATCTCCAAGCGAAGTCATTTTGTATAAGGGTTTCGCAGTCCCATAGAGCGGAACTGCCATCCTGTTGTGTCCCCAAGCATACACCCGATGCCCAGCCATAAGCTACAAGGAGAGCGAAGCATTTTCCTTGCTTCTCACGTTGGGACATGTCAGGGTACGGGGTTTTATTTCGTCGAACAATGCAGGGCCCCCGAGCTACAAGCGTCGTCCCTTATGGGACTAGGCTCATTCTTTATATCGTCACCCAGCGCTGAAAGCGCTGGGCTATAACACGTCACCCCTTCGGGGTTGTTCATCTCTCAGTCGCACAAATTTCACACACACTTCAACATGTCGAGTTCCAACTCCAACGAGGTTTACGGGATAAACCCCAGGTCCTCCGGCAGGGGCGGCACAATGGGTGTTTCAAACAGTGGGCCGGCTCCGTCGGGATCAATGGTCAGGTTTCCATCGGTCGCGAAAAAAACCGCAATCTGCTGCTGCGCCTCAAGCGCGGCCAGGGCGGGCGCAAGCGGCCCCACCAGGTTGGTAAGAAAAGTATGGGGATTTTTCGAGAACCCCAATCCGGAAGCAAAGGCGAGGTCGTTGCGGAAGAAGGTGGTCCGGTCGGCCAGGTCGCCGGAGCGAATGAGGGCAGTCGAGGCAGGATTGGGAACAGTTTGATCGCCTCGCGCAAACTGAATAATGACGGCCTTTGGCTTTTCGCCGAACAGCGGCGATTTGCGGATAAAGGGCGCCCACGCGACCGGGTCGCCGGCCTGCGCCATCCACTCGCTATTGTCGAAAAATTGCTGAATGGCCATGGCGCCAGGCACGGTATTCGTCACCGGCGGCTGGTCGCGCAGGGGTTGGTTTTCGTTGAAGGCAAGTCCGCCAACATTGATCAGCGAGGGCACGCGCAGGGCCAGAAGCAGAGCTGCAAGCGGACGGAAGGTCGGACTCAGGCGCGAGATTTCCCCAAATGGACCCCCGGGCACATTGACCACACCGGCGCGAACGTCAGGCTCGACGCCCAGGAAAACCGTGCCGCAGATACCGCCGAGCGACTGCCCGTAGTAATAGATGCGGGAAGGGTCAAGGGCCACCGAGCCGTTGCCGTCGATATCCATTCCGCCCTGGATTGCGCGGACGAGCTGCATCAGGTCGGCAACGGTCTGCTGCACTCCATCGCGCGCGGCGAAGCTGGTGCGCGGCGGCGCAGTGAGAAAGCCTTCGATGGCATCAATGTTGCCGTCGCCATTCTGGTCTACACCGCGGCCTCCCGCGGGCAAAATCGCGATATTGCCGTTCTGCTGAAATACGTTCAGGGTGCCGAGAGGCCCAAAGCCGTGTCCAACCGTGTTGATGGTGATGGTGGCAACGCCATTGGCGGCCATAATAGCGGCTACCGCGTAGGGGCTGTCGTCTTTATTGTCAGCAAAACCGTGGCCGAAGATAGCGACCGGCCATCCCTGGGCGGGGCGGGTCCCGGCGGGAAGAAATAGATTGAAGTAAACGTCCTGTGTGCTTTGTACGGCGGGCACTCCAGCGAGAGTGGGCACGGCAGGAATAAAGCCGGAAGGGGTCTCGTAGTTCAGCGCGGTGAACTTGCCAAACGCGAGGGCTGCAACCGAGGGAATGATTTGAATACCAGGCACAGGCACAGAAACAGTCTGGAACGCGGGCGCCGTGGTCACCTGCTGCTGGAAGAGAATTCCCTGAATGGAACTGACGGGGAAGACGGTGCGCTCACCCTGCAATCCTAAGTTGAAGCTGACCGTGGGCGCAGGGGCCGCCTTCACCTGATCGCGTATTTTTTCCAGCGTTGCAGTCACACTTTCTGTGGTGAAGAAGCTGGCGACGGCGATAACCGGCACAGGCGCAGAAAGACTTTCTGCGGTTGCCGCCTGAAGATGTCGGTTGAGCAAGCCAGCCAAAGCCTGGCGGTAAATTCCCATTTGCAAACTTCTGCCCAGGCCAGGATTCAAGGGCCGGCTGAGGGCCATGAAGCTTGCCGCGGGTTCAATCGGGTCACCCGCGGTATCATGAACGCCGGTGGTAACAAGCAGCAGGTAAGTTGTGTGCTGTTCGAGATGCTCGTCCGATTGGGCGTGCAGCGTGAGGGTGGCCGGGTCCCAAACAATCTGGTTTATACCAATTACGCGGAAGCCCGAAGGGTCAAGTTGGAACAGGTCGCCAATCCGCAGCAGATAGACCGTCTGGCTGTTGACCGTGTTCACATCGATGGCGCCGTCAAAGGGTATGGAAAGGCGCGCCTGAGGATTGAAACCATCGAGCTGATTCAGCAGCAGGGTATCAACACAATCGGAGAGCTGCGTGGCGCAGTCAGGAAGCGGCAGATTCACGCGCAAAAGCGTGTTCTGCGTGAAATCGAATACAGTAAAACTGTCGCTGGGAAAAGGCGATTGTGTGGGCGACTGCAAATTGTATAACGGATGCACACCATGAGCAGCGGCCAAGACCGGCAGGAGAATGAAAGCCAACAGCAAAAAGCATGCAAGACGATTGGAGAACAAGAAGATGCGCTTCATGGCGGGAAACACCTCCGAAGGCAGTTTGGGAGACACAGAAACATAGACCTTTGCCGCGAAGGTGTCAATATGCGGAAAATCAAATCACTGCAGCTTCACCTTGATGTTGTATTTACCGTTAGCCTCTACCCGCACAATCTCGCCTTTGGACAAATAGGATTTCAGTACGACAGGATTTGTCCATTCCAGGCGCCAACCGTTCTCGATTGCCAACAGCGTATACGCGCCGGGCATGACGTCATATAAGGTGAAGGTGCCATCGCTGTCACTCTGGTCACGGCGAAACAGCGCCCGGTTGTTCGCCGAATCCTGAGGAACAAGCACAACCAATGCTCCCGCAACGGGTTTGTCGCCGCGCAGCACCACACCTTCTATGCTGCCGACTGCCTTCGAGGCTACGACGGCCAATTGAACGGGACTTGAATCCTTAATTTCAATTATGTGGCCATTTACCCTGGCGCCGTTCGCAGCAATATTTTTCACAAGGAACCTTGCCGCATTAGGCACAAAAACTTCATATCGCCCTGGAGGCAGTGTAAGAGCGCCAAATGTTCCATCGGGTGCGATAGAGCTTCCATTACCTTCGTCCGACTCGCGGCTATGAAGTTGAATTGAGGCCCTTACGGGAGGGCCCTCTGCGCCTTCGAATTTCACAATTCCGGTGACTACGGCAGACTCGGTAGCGTTTGCGACATCAAGCTCTCCATCTCTGGTAACTTTGACTGTCTGCCGCCGGCTGGCTGGCCTGGCGTTGCTGCCGGCGTTCTGCTGGCTGAATGTCTGGAAATTAACATCGTAGCTACCGGGCGGTATTCCGGTGATTTCCATCGGGCCTGAGCCGGTGCGCATGGTTTGCATGTTCACGAAAACCCCAAAATTACCAAAGACCTTCTGCGCCAGCCTGACCTGCATGTTCTGTGTGGGATCTGTATTTGCATTTGCAACCTGCAGGTGCAGGGCAGGAACAGATCTTAAAATAATATCGGCGGTGAGCTGGTTACCCGGTTCAACCGCGATGGCGCTGGCTCCATCGGGATCATCCGCCGCCGGATAGTATGTAAGCGGGTATGCCCGGTCAAGTTCGGCATTGCCGTTGTCGGCCGTTACCGTGGGCAGCCTGAATTGCGCATACCAGGGTTGCGCCGAAACTACGACAAAGTAAGTGCCCGGCTGAAGATGCCCGAAATGATAAAGCCCCAGGTCATCGGTCTGGGTCTGCACTCGCCTGAAAATACCCCGCTCTCCCTCTTCCACTCGTTTCTCAAAAAGCATCACCTGTCCGTTCCGCACCGGGTCGCCGTCTTCGTCGCTGATCTTGCCGGAGATGGACCCATCGGGCAGCAGGCGAAACACGATGTTGTCTGACACTTTATCGGGGCCTACCGCGATGGCGGTGGAGTAGTATTCATGCTCGTCGAGCGCTTGCCGGGGGAATCCCTTGTGCTCGGCGACCAGCGAATACTTGCCGGGGCTTACGTTTTTAAACAGGAACCGGCCATCTTCGCCGGTCACCATAGTTTGAGGGGCAGGGAACGCGTCGCGGTTCCCGACAGGGCTGATCGAAACCTCGGTTTGCGCAAGCGGCCCACCGTTCTGGGCATGGACCACGGTGCCGCTGATCTGGAAAGTTTTGCGTGCAGCTTCGGAAGCCGGAGCGCTTGGTTGCTGGGCGACGAGTCCGAGAGAAAACAGCGCGAGAGTGAAAAGCAGCAGACAGACGGCTTTGGGAGACAAGCTGGCTATTCTCCTATCCGGATCAGGTCGACTTTGACGCTGGCTTCTTCATTCGATTGCAGGCTGATTTGCGTGGCCTTTGCCGAGTATCCGCGCAAAACGTCAGGATTTGTATACTCCACTCCATCGAGATGATCGAAAGCAAGCACTTTATATCCACCGGGAGCAAGTCCGCTTACCTGGAATTCGCCGGGCGCATTGAGGTAAACCGTTTTCGGATTTTCCGGGGTACTCTCAGGTATGAGCAATACCATGGCCGACTCCTGAACCTCATCGGAATCCACCGTTCCGGTCAGTGTGGCGCCGTCATTGCCCAGTACGACGTCGAGAGACGCCAATTCGCCGGGTGCAATCACCAGATCTTCCCGAAGCAGGTCGGCGCTGCCGTATGTGATGGATTTTACGTACCAGGAGCTATCGCTGGTCGTAGCCTCAATCCGGTACTTTCCTTCTTCGATGTTGCGAATCACCAAGGAAGGATTTTCTTTATCTCCCTCGACGCTGCTCGACGCCTCGGAACGAGAGGGCTCCAGCGGATGGAGGCGAATGGAAACAGGGACCAATTTTTTCCGGTTGCTGTCGGAGACGTTGGGCGTACCTTCGCCCTCCGGCTGCGCCTTGGTGGCTTCCATCTGCACCACGATAGGAATCGAAAGCGCCTGAATAAGAGCAAGCTGAACGCCAGCGAGGTCTCCGCTAAGAATCAAAGATTTCTCGGCGTAGAGAGGACGCCCGTCAGGGCCCTGGGCGTGAGCTTCCACGATGCACGGACCGGCTGAGACAACTCGCGCCTGGAATGATCCGGTTTCCTGGTTAAGCTGCACTGCGGACGAAATTTCATCGCCCGAGCTGTTCACGAACCGCAGGTTGACCCCACTCCCCGGAACGTAACCTGTGATCGTGCCGGCGATAACGAATACAGGCGCGGGCCGGAGGGTGAAATCCAAATGTATCTGCTGGCCGGCAGCGAGTTGAATTGGCGCAGCGGTTGAAAGATCGGAGGCGTCAGGATAGTAAACGTTGGGCAGGGCCTGCTCTTTGCTTCCATCCTTCGCCGCCAGCTTGCGGCGCAACCCTGGCCGCGCTGCGATGTAATAAGCGCCAGGCGTGAGATTGGGCATGCGGAACTCGCCATTTTCATTGGTGCTCGTGTTGCCCCGCTGCTGTAACTGCTTGCGTCCGTTCACAATGCGGAAATCGCTGAAACTCAGCGAAACTCCTTCGAGCGGCTCGCCGTTTGCCTCGCTCACCCGCCCGGAGATCACGGCGTCAGGCGTCAGTTTGATCACCACCGGCGGTATGTCGGGGCCAACATCCACAGCGGTGCGAGGCGAGCGGCCCTGGCGCAGCTCATTCTCATTGAAGAAACCGGGTTTATGCGCGATGAGAGTGGTCCGCAACAGCGGCAGTCCTTTAAATTGAAAGCGGCCCTCATGGTCGGTAAACGTCACACGCCCGCCATCGCCGGAGAGCTCTACCACCGCGCGACTCAAAGGCTCGCCTGTTACGGAATTGATCACAGTTCCATTCAGCGTATACACGCCCTGAGAGTTATCTTGAAGTGGCGTGCCATCGAGGGAAACAATTTGCGCTTCGATGGGGACAACAAAAGCGCAGGCCGCACAAAAGAGAGAGAAAAAGGCGACCCAGGACCAAAACCGAACTGGCGCTCGGCGCATAACAGAGAACATTATAGTATGGGCAGAGTACCCCTGCAGAACAGGCAAGAAGCAAACGCAATCCCCACACGCGCTTGACGCATGTGGAGAACCCCGGCAAGGAACAGTTTCAAGTTTCGAGTTTCGAGCAAAGCAACCGCGGATTTCACCGATTCACGCGGATTGTTGAGAGTCGTTCAGAGAATGCCTCGTTACTTACTGCCGCACCACTTACTGGCGCACAAGCAATGCCAGGCGCGGGAAGAGGAAGTGTCCGGCGGCATCGTCAATTACGTTTACCTGGCAGGTATAGAAGCCGGGCTTCAGCTCGGTCAACGGGACATCGAGCTGGAACACGGTAGCGCGGCGATTGGGCGCGTTGATTTCTTTGGCTTCAACCATGGGAGTTTCGTAAGCTTTGGCTTTTCCCTTGAAGAAAGCGACGCTGGTCATAACGTGAATCGCAGATTTACCTGCTATTTTGCTGTTTGTGGCCGGTGTGCTGGCAGGGTTGTTCGCGGCTGCTTTGCCGGCGTTGTTATTCTCCGGGGCGCTATTTCTGCCGTTGTCGTGGGCGGGATCGTAAACCTCGTAATAAAAATACAGGTGCTGGCCAGAGGAAAAGACATGCGTCACGTTGGGGATCAGCTCCGATCCATCACGCACCAGGGGATTGTCACCTTTGCGGCTCGAAGGCTGAATCTGGCTGCTGAGCACGACCGAGCTCATCTTTAATTTGAGTGGCGTGGTTTTCAAATCGGGAATAACGATGTCGGTTTCAAACGAACCCATTTGCCCGCTCTGGTTCTCGCGTACCACGAGCTTCAAGTGATATTTTCCCGGCGGCAGCAGCAGTCCGGCGTCGTATTGCACATTCTTGCGCTGCACTTCGGCAGAAGTATTCAGGTTCAGCTTGACGGTGTCGCGAATCTGGCTGACCGCCTGCTTGGTTTCATCGAGCACGACGCCAAGGACATCGAGTGTTGCCTTATCCTGGTCGCCGTTGCGGGTGAACGGGATAGCAGAGCCCGGTACTACAACCGAAACGGGGACGAAGAATTTGTTATCTGCCAAACGGAAGTATCCGGTGGAGAGATAGACAGGCAGGTCGGTGCTGGGCAGCTCAGAGGCCAGCTCTTCTTCCAGTTGCCGCTCCCTGTCATCATGGGTGGAGTGCTGAAAGTCCGCAGGAGCGTAGTAGCCGTGGCGGTATTCGACCTTCACTCCCGGACGGTTCACCTGCACGGCAATGCGACGATAGCGACCGTCGCGGGCGGGGTTGCTGCTGTGATATCCCAGGACATAATAGGTTGAAGTATCTTCCTGAACGCCGCGAAAGACCCTGCCGAAATCATTGGAATCGAGGAAGGCCTTGCCGCCGGTGTCACCGGCGAGCGTAACCAGTGTCTCCTGGCTGGCAAAATTGGAATCAAACTGATTCAATGTAGACTGACCGGAGTATGCCGAAGTGCCGCGCAAGCTTGCCGATTGCGCTTCGCCGCCCGCCACTATCGCCTGCAATCCACGAATATCGAGCGTATAGATAGAAAGGTTAGCGCGCACCGCGGCGTTCACGGCGGCGCGCAGCTCCGACTGGTTCTCGATGCCGGTGCGATTCATGCCGCTGGAGATATAAATGAGCGATTTCTTCTGGTCCACGTGCGCGAGCTGCTCGCCGATGGAGCGCAGCGCCTCAAGCCGGCGGTCGGTATTAAAGATGTTGTATTCGGTGTCGTCGGGGGTGAAGGCCTGGGCGGTATCGGGCGTGCCTTCGGTTGTGCCGGTGGCGCCTTCTTCGTATCCGGCGCCGGCGCCCAGATTGAAGGAGTGCAGCGTCTTCAGCAGCAGGTTGTGGTCGGAGGTGAAATCCTGGTTCACCAGCAGGGAACTGCCGAGCGAGACTACAGAGACCAGGTCAGCGGGCTGCATCTGCTTATCAACGTAGTTTTCCGCCGCGGTGGCGGCGCGATCAATCTCATCGGGCTGCATGGAGCTGAGATCGAAGAAGAGAATGATAAGACGGCGGTCTTTGAGAGCCGCAGCCGTGCTTGCCGGCGCGGGATTTTGCGGCGCCAGCGTGGAAGCCGCGGTCTTGGGCGAACTCAGCAATTTGGTCTGCTCGACATTGGCCGGCGGGAGCGCGTCGGTATTTTCTATGTCGAAAGATACGACCTGTTGGGGCTTGTTATCTTCCACAACGGAGAAGTCGCTCTGCTTCAGATCGCGCACCAGATTTCCGCTCTTGTCACGGACGGTTACGTTCACCAGAACCAGGTCGGTTTCGGCGCGGAACGTGTATCCGGTGGATTGCTGCGCGGGCAAAGGAGGCGTGAGGAGGGCGAGAGAGAGGATAAGGGTTAAACATTGTCTTGCTTTCGTCATTACGGGGGACAAATCTTGGTATGTCCGATTGGAGGCACGGGTAGTTGTCCGAGTCCATCGGAGATCCTTCTCCCGCTTCGCGGGCTCAGGATGACAGTGCGTAATGGATTTAATAAAAATAGATTTAATAAATCTCATTGAATCCTCAGAAGCGGAAGCGTGCTGTAAGCAGCACGGTCCGCATGGAACCTGCTCTGGTTACCTGGCCGTAGGTGCGCGAATCCACGACTGTGCTGATGGAGGTGAATTGGGGGGTGTTAAACACGTTCGTGGCCTGGGCGCGCAGTTCCATTACGCGAGCCTCTTTCATGGGAAATACTTTGGTCAGCGCCATATCAAACACGACCGAACCCGGGCCTTCGATGCTGTTTCGGCGGGCGTTCCCAAATTGTCCATTGGGTGGGGTGACAAAGGCTGCCGTGTTAAACCATTCGGCCACGGTGGGATTCGAGAGCGGCACCTGCTGGCCGGTCACGTTGGGGCGCAAGGTTCCGTTGGTTCCGCGGCTGATATCGGCGAAGTTATTCAGGACTTGAGGCGTGAATGGGAGGCCAGAGGCGATGGTCCAGTCGCCGCTCCATTGCCAATCGCCAAAGATGTCGCGCCATGCACTGCTGTCGGTGAGCCAGCGCTTGTCGTGGCCGAAGGGCAGCTCCCAGAGATAATCGGCGGTGAAGCGGTGCCGCTGGTCGAAGCTGGAGAGACCGCGCTCGGCAGCGAGATCATTCGGATCTTGCGCCACTACGGTTGCGCCTCCGCCGATGCTCGAAGCGTTGTCAATGGACTTGGAGAAGGTATAAGTACCGCCGATGGAAATTCCATGTTGCAGGCGCTTGCGGGCGCGCACCGAGGCGGCGTTCGCTGTCGAATCGGCGGCAGAGGTCTCCCATGTGAAAGGTTGAACATTGGGATTGAGAAGGCCGGTTGATGTACGGTTGGGAGCTTCAACAACATCGAGCCGCGTGCCCTTGGTGCCGGTGTAGTCAAAGTTGAGGATCACCGTGGGTGTGATTTCCTCCTGCACATCGGCGTTCCATATCTGGACGTATCCCAGCCGGTAATTCGGGTCTACCGCATAGTTATTGGTGACTAACCCGTTTTGGGCGGGCAGAAATCCATTCTGCAAAGTTAATGGAGTCGCAGACGACTCGGTGTTGGTCTGGGTAAATGAAAAAGGAGGCTGAAAAGCGAGCTGCTGAATCATGCTGGCGTAGGCGCCGGTGTTGTAATTCATGCCGTAGCTTGCGCGCACAACTGTCTTAGGGGTCGCCTTCCATGCAATGCCAACCCGGGGAGCGAAATTGTTCCGGTCAGGACGCACTAAAGAAGCGGGAAGACCTGACTGCCCGGGAAGCACCGGCAATACGGCCGTGAGTCCCGGGGTAAATATGAGGTTCGCGATCTGGTTGTGCGACTCGGTGTAGGGCGAGACATATTCATAGCGCAGGCCCAAATTGAAACTCAGGTTGCTGGTGGCACGCCACTCATCCTGCACGAACATGTCCCAGAAGTTTCCATGGAAGTCATAATTGTTGGTCCCAAACTGGGCCGAGGTCTGCTGCGGCAGGCCGAGGAGGAAGTCGGCAAAATCGAAGCCTGTGTTGGGCGCCGGCGCCAGGCCCTTTGGCGTGCTGATTAATTGTGCTGTGTTCAAGCCGCTGAAGGTAAACGTCCCGCGAGCGTTGCGGTCGGTCCGAATATTGAGCTGAATGAGGCGAAAGTCTCCGCCCCATCGCAACGTATGCCTGCCCCGGCTCCAAACCATGAAATCAGAGATGGAATATGTCTGGTTCCTGGTCTGCGCGGGCGTCACATCTTGAATGCCGTTGAAGTTGGAAAAAGAAAGGCCGGGCAGTCCCCAGTCGAATGGGTTCTGTGAAACGCCATTGATGCCCAGGTTGCCGGTGATATTTTGCGCAAAGGCATAAAGATTGCGCGTGGAACTGCGGCTCTGGTTGAAATCAAAACGCAGGATGTTGTTGATCTTGCCGAAGCTACGAGTGTAGCCTACCGGCACGTCGAGGTTATGCACTCGGGTCGTGCCAGCAATGCTGGGAAAGGGATTGAGCTGAACGCTGTCGCGTGTCTGATAAGACAATCCGAAGTTGATGCTCTTGGTGGAAGAACGCCCTCCTCTGCCGCCACGGCCGCCACCCCTGTCTCCGCTCCCGGTTCGCCGAGGGGGAGGTGACCCCAGGATATGATTGATGCGCACGCTGATGGCGTTAATGTCGCTCGTGAATGACGTCGTGCGGTGAAAGTTTTGGGTATCGCCCGGCAAATTTGGCAGTGGAATGAATGCCAGCAAGCCTGCCGCGGCTGAGTTGATGCGATTGGCCGGAATGGTGTTATTAAGAAAAGGCGTTTGGGTAGTGGGATCGAAGATCTGCACCGGTGCTCCGGCGTTGCGGCCGCCAGCAATAGTTGTGGCGGAAAAGTCTCCGTTGCGCTCGGCAAGAGTTGGCACCGTGGCAAACTGATCGAAAGGATTTTCTCCCACATTGCCGGTGTAGTTAATGAAGTAGGAGGTCTTGTCACCCCCTTTATAGATTTTGGGGATGTTCAAAGGGCCGCCCAAGGTCGCTCCGAATCGGCTCTGGAAGTAGTTCGGTTTGGAGGTGGGTGTTCCGGGCAGCGAATACCCGGCCGCGTTCAGCGCCGAATCGCCAATGCTGTAGTAAATTGAGCCGTGCGGCTTGTTGATGTTGAAGCGGCCGCGGCCGATTCCAAATCCGCCGCCACCGCCGCCAAACCCACCGCCCCCGAATCCGCCGCCGCCGAAAAATCCGCCGCCTTCGCCTCCGCGAAATCCGCCGCCACCGGGCGCGTTTTGCTGATCACGAAACTCCTGCACCCTTTGCTGAAGTTCCTCACTGCTCATGCCCGCAAGACTTGAATTTTCCGTCGAGCCAGAGACCGCCACCGATTCTGTAGCCGAGCCGGCAGCGGTTCCCAAGGCGGTAATGCCAGCAGATGCCGACGGGTCATCGGCTGCGCTTGCAGATGAATCTGTTCCACCCTCGCCTGGCGTTACTGACAGGCTTTGAAAGCCACGGCCTCCCTGGGCAGCCATCTGCTGCATGAACTGCTGGCGAGTGTCGGGGGCGCGAGATTGCAGAAACATCTCCAGGTCGGCTTTGGCAGTGCGATTGGCCGCGTTGATCGTTACCTGGGTGAATGCGGGAGCAAAAGCCGCCATTTGCGTGCGCACAAAGTAGCTGCCATCTTCCGGAACCTGGAGCGAATAGGCGCCATCCACATCTGTCCATGTAACCACCCGTTGACGGGTCTGTGGATTGACGGCGGTCACGGCGACCCCCGGGATGGGCATGTTGCCCGACTTCACGACTCCGCGAATCGTGCCGCCCTGATTGGCCGGCGCGGAGGCCTGGGCCATAGCCAGCGTACAGGCGAGCAGGAAATACACTGCTAGGCAAACCGTTACGGGCTGCGCCGAAGGGGCAGAGAAACTGGCTGGCTTAAGCTGGAAGAGGCGTTTTGTCATCTAAATGTCTATTTGGATAGGTGCTATTCTCAGGCTGTTTTCGGAAACGGCTTCATCATAGCTCATGTTTATCTGCTATCCGGCATCGGGCAGTTCGCTTTCAAGTTGGACGTTTTCTTTTTAAAATGGCCGACATTGCGTTGCACTGCAAGACATTCAAACATCGCGTAAGCTATTGTCGGGTAAAGAGATGGTCAACAAGAGTAAATTTTTGTAAATGCTGTGGCGCTTCTATTGACAAGCTTTCTACCAAGGTCTCATGCTGTTTGTTGCAAGGTGATTTGACCCTGGCGCGGCACTCAGTTTTCATTTTTTTGTCAGAGTTTTTTTGTCCTCCGAGAGCAGTATGGATGGCAAACGTAATGAGGAACCTATGCCTGGACCTGTGAGTGAGAATGCATAAAGCCATTAAGCCGTATTTACCGATACCGACTTGCGAGAGCACTGCTCACTGCCAGAGACAACAAACTATAACTCGAGCTATTTTCCCTGCTGTCGTCGCGCTTGCGTGCCTGATTTGCTGGGGTTGTAGCGGCGCCACTTCCACCTCGAAGGCGGCTGCGGCGACCAGCCGGCCGACCACGGTCACGGTTGGCAAAGTTCGGCAGCAAGACATGTCTGTTTATCTGACTGGTCTTGGTTCTGTTGAAGCTTCCTACACGGTTACCGTCAAAAGCCGTGTCGATGGCCAGCTTGTAAGCGTTCCTTTCAAAGAAGGACAGCAAGTCAGGAAGGGCGAGCTACTGGCAGTGATCGATCCGCGGCCGTTTGAAGTTCAGCTCAGCCAGGCGCAGGCGCAACAGTTCAAAGACGAGGCATCGCTGCGCGACGCCAAATTGAATCTCGAGCGTTTTACCGGGCTGTTGCCTTCGGGCATCATTGCGCAGCAACAAGTGGATACGCAGGCTGCGCTGGTGGACCAGCTCGAGGGCGCGGTCCGCTCTGACCAGGCACAGATTGACAACGCCAAATTGCAACTCACATATTGCCATATTACGGCGCCGATCAGCGGGCGTATTGGGTTGCGGTTGGTTGACCCGGGGAACATCGTGCATGCCTCCGATGCCAATGGCCTGCTGGTTATCACGCAACTGGAACCGATTGCGGTTTTGTTTACGCTACCCGAAGATAATCTTCCCGCCGTCGCGCAACACCTGCGCCAGGGGCCGCTGCAGGTGGAAGCCTACAGCCGTGACGACCAGACCAAATTGGCGACGGGAACCCTGTTGACCATCGATAACGAGATTGATCCAACCACCGGAACGGGCCGCCTCAAATCCATGTTTGATAACAAAGAAGGCACGCTGTGGCCCAATCAATTCGTCAATGTGAATCTGCTTTTAGAAGTGCGTAAGAACACGATCATCGTTCCGAACGCTGCCGTTCAGCACGGTCCGCAGGGAGCGTTTGTGTATGTTGTCAACGAGAAAGACAAAAGCGCGGAGCTCCGGCCGGTTACGGTCAGTTTGACGCAAGGCAACGTGGCCGCGATTGCCAGCGGATTGCAGCCGGGAGACCTGGTCGTTACCGATGGCCAAGACAAGCTGCAAAACGGCAGCAAGGTTGACTATCAGATGGGCGGTGGCGGCGGGCAGAGGAACGGCGCGGCGCCACAATCTGGAACAGGCGCTTCAGGAACGCCCCCTTCCGGAACTGCATCTTCGGGAACACCATCATCATGAGCCCGTCGCGGATATTCATTTTACGGCCGGTAGCCACATCGTTGTTGACGTTTGGCCTGCTGCTGGTGGGCATAGTTGCGTACAAACAATTACCGGTTTCCGCCCTGCCGGAAGTCGATTACCCGACGATCCAGGTCATGACCTTCTATCCCGGGGCCGATCCGGACGTCATGACCTCTTCTGTGACTTCGCCCCTGGAGCGGCAATTCGGGCAGGTGCCCGGGCTGAGCCAGATGACTTCCACCAGCTCTTTTGGCAGCTCGATCATCACATTGCAGTTCAATCTCGATCAGAATATTGACGTGGCCGAGCAGGAGGTGCAGGCCGCCATCAATGGCGCGACTACGTATCTGCCGCGCGACCTGCCGAACCCGCCGGTCTACAGCAAGGTGAATCCAGCGGATGCTCCCATCATTACCCTGGCGCTGACTTCCGATTCACTGCCTCTCTCCCGGGTCGAGGACGTCGCCGATACCCAGTTGGCGCAGAAGATTTCGCAGTTGTCGGGAGTCGGGCTGGTCTCCATCAGCGGAGGCCAAAAGCCGGCGGTGCGTATTCAAGCCAACCCAACGGCGCTCGCGTCATATGGCCTGAGCCTGGAAGATTTGCGTACCTCGTTGGGCCAGGCCAATGTTGATCAAGCGAAGGGGATATTGGACGGTCCCCGCCAGTCCTACACGATTGGAGCCAACGACCAACTTAGCTCCAGCAGCCAATACAAGCCCCTGATTGTTGCTTATAAAGACGGAGCGCCGGTGCGGCTCTCGGACGTGGCCGCGGTCATTGACAGCGCGGAAAACGTGAAGCAGGCCGCGTGGATGAATCTCACTCCGGCGGTCATCATGAATATCCAGCGCCAGCCGGGCGCAAACATCATCACAGTCGTAGACCACATCAAGGCTTTGCTGCCGCAGCTTCAGGCCACCCTGCCTCCATCGATCCGGGTGGCGATTCTCACCGACCGCACCCAGACCATACGGGCTTCGGTGCAGGATGTGCAGTTCGAACTGGTGCTCACCATCGGGCTGGTCGTGCTGGTGATCTTTCTTTTCCTACGAAATCTTCCTGCTACCATCATCCCCGGCGTGGCTGTGCCGCTTTCCATTGTGGGAACGTTCGGCGTGATGTACCTGCTGGGCTACAGCCTCAACAATCTGACCCTGATGGCGCTGACCATCTCCACGGGATTCGTTGTGGATGACGCCATCGTCATGATTGAGAACATCAATCGCTTCCTGGAGCAGGGCGATGCTCCGCTGGATGCCGCCCTCAAGGGATCGGGACAGATCGGGTTCACCATCATCTCACTCACGGTTTCGCTGATGGGCGTGCTGATTCCGCTTCTGTTCATCGGCGACATCGTAGGCCGGCTATTCCGCGAGTTTGCCGTGACGCTGGCGGTGACCATCCTGGTTTCGGCCGCGGTATCGCTCACCCTTACGCCCATGATGTCTGCCAAGCTGCTGAAGATGAAACGCGCCGATGAGCATGGGCGCTTTTACCAGGTTTCGGAAGATTTTTATCAGCGGGTTGTCGCCTTTTACGGACGCACGCTGAAATGGGTCTTGCAGCATCAGACCGCCATCTTGCTGCTCGCGTTTGGAACCGTTGCCCTGACCCTGCTGCTTTTCGCCGTGGTACCCAAGGGTTTTTTCCCGGTGCAGGACACAGGTTTTATCCTGGGGATCACGGAAGCTCCTGAGAGCGTCTCCTTTCAGGCCCTGGCCCAACGCCAGCAGGCGCTGGCGGCGGTGATTCTGAAAGACCCCGACGTGGAGAGCCTTTCTTCATTTATCGGCATCGATGGCACCAACACCACTCCCAACAGCGGGCGCATCCAGATCAACCTGAAGCCCCGCAACCAGCGCAGCGACACGGCTTCAGATATCATCCGGCGGCTGCAATCGCAGGTTGCCAATGTGCGCGGTATTACGCTCTACATGCAGCCCGTGCAGGACCTCACGGTGGAAGACCGCATCAGCCGGACGCAGTTCCAATACTCGGTGGAAGACGCCGATGCGCAGGAGCTGGCGGTGTGGGCGCCCAAACTGCTCGCCAAAATGCAAACTCTGCCGGAGCTGCGCGATGTGGCCAGCGACCAGCAGACCAACGGCCTGCGTGCCGAACTAGTCATTGACCGGGACACGGCTTCCCGATTGGGGATTCTTCCGCAGACAATTGACGACACGCTGTATGACGCCTTCGGGCAGCGGCAGATATCAACCATCTATACGCAGTTGAACCAGTACCACGTGGTGCTGGAGGCCGCACCTAACTTCGAGCAAAACCCGGATTCGCTGAAAGATATTTACGTGAAATCGGGTACCGGCACGCAGGTGCCGCTTTCTGCTTTCACCACCATGCAGCCTGGCAATGCGCCGCTTTCCATCAACCACCAGGGACAATTTCCCGTGGTGACCCTCTCCTTCAATCTTGCGCCCGGCGTTTCGCTCGGTGCGGCCACGCAGGTGATCGAACAGGCAAAGCAGGATATCCTGATGCCGCCCAGCATCAATACCAGCTTTCAGGGGACGGCGGCGGCCTTCCAGAATTCGCTCTCGTCGGAACCCTGGCTGATTCTGGCCGCCATCATTACCGTCTATATCGTGCTGGGGGTGCTCTATGAAAGCTACATCCACCCCGCTACGATTCTTTCCACGCTGCCTTCGGCCGGGGTGGGCGCCATACTGGCGCTGCTTCTGACGGGCAATGATCTGGGTGTGGTGGCGCTGATTGGGATCATCCTGCTCATCGGCATCGTGATGAAAAATGCCATTATGATGATCGATTTCGCGCTGGAAGCCGAGCGTGTGGAGCAGAAACCGCCGCGCGAGGCGATCTACCAGGCCTGCCTGCTACGTTTTCGTCCTATTCTGATGACCACCATGACCGCGCTGCTCGGCGGCCTGCCGCTGGCCCTGGGTGCGGGAACAGGTTCGGAATTGCGCCGTCCTCTGGGTATTACGATTGTGGGCGGGCTGATTTTCAGCCAGATGCTCACGCTCTATACAACCCCGGTGGTTTATCTGTGGTTTGACCGCTTGTCCAGAAAGTTTGAGCGCTTGCACGTTGGCAACACCATGGAGGAGCCGGCGGCGGCAGATTAGCCATGAACATTTCTGCGCCGTTCATTAAGCGTCCTATCGGAACATCGCTGCTGGCTGCCGGCCTGCTGATGGCCGGGGCGCTGGCTTTTAATTTTCTTCCCGTAGCACCTCTTCCCCAAGTGGAAAATCCTGTGATCCAGGTTTCAGCGGGATTGCCGGGAGCGAGTCCTGAAACCATGGCTTCAGCCGTTGCCACGCCGCTGGAGCGGCAGTTCGGACGCATCGCGGGCATCACACAGATGATTTCCAGCAGCCAGTTTGGTTCTACTAACATTACACTGACGTTCGATTTGAATCGAAACATTGACGCTGCCGGCCGCGATGTGCAGGCCGCGATCAACGCCGCGCGAGGGCAGTTACCGACCAATCTTCCCAGCAATCCTTCGTATCGCAAGGTCAACCCGGCGGATTCTCCCATCATGATCCTGGCGCTCACCTCCGATACGATCACCCTGCCACGCATTTACGACGCGGCGGATTCCATCCTGGCGCAAAAACTTTCGCAGGTGAGCGGCGTGGGCCAGGTGAGTGTGAGCGGCGGCGCCCGCCCTGCGGTGCGCGCCGAAGTGAATCCCATGCTGTTGAACAAATTAGGCGTGGGGATTGACCAGGTGCGCGTCGCCCTGGGTTTGGCCAATGCCAATCGGCCCAAGGGAGAGGTGAACAACGCCATCAATACATGGACCCTCAACGACACCGACCAACTCTTCACCGCCGATCAGTACCGCTCCCTGGTGGTTGCCACCGACAAAAATGGCGGGACAACCAGGCTGGGTGATGTGGCCGATGTGCAGGATTCGGTTGAGGATACACGCAATATCGGCCTGGCCAATGGAAAACCCGCGGTGCTGATGATCGTTTTCCGGCAGCCGGGTGCGAACATCATCGAAACCGTGGACCGGGTGCGCAGCCTGCTGCCGCAGCTTCAGGCTTCCATTCCGCCCTCGATCCACCTGGATATAGTGCTCGACCGCACCACTACAATTCGGGCTTCGGTGCACGATACCGAACTCACGTTGGTGATCTCGATCGTTCTTGTCATCCTGGTGGTGTTTGCCTTTCTGCGCACAGTGCGGGCGACGGTGATTCCCAGTGTCGCGGTGCCGCTTTCGCTCATCGGCACCTTCGCCGTGATGTACCTGCTGGGATACAGCCTCGACAACCTGTCGCTGATGGCGCTGGCCATCTCCACCGGCTTCGTGGTAGACGATGCCATCGTGGTGCTGGAGAACATCACACGGTATCTGGAAAAGGGAATGACGCCGGTGCAGGCCGCTTATCAGGGTGCGCGCGAGATCGGCTTTACCGTGCTCTCCATGAGCACCTCCCTGGTGGCGGTTTTTATCCCCATTTTGCTGATGACCGGACTGGTGGGCCGCCTGTTTCGCGAATTTGCCGTGACCCTCAGCATTGCCATTCTCGTATCGCTGCTGGTCTCGTTAACCACCACGCCGACCATGTGCGCTCAGCTTCTGCGGCCAATCGAAGGAGAACAAAGGCATAATTGGATCTATCGTCTGAACGAGCGGGCCTTCGACACGATCCTAGGCGGATACAAACACAGCTTGCAGTGGGTGCTGCGTCACCAGTTTCCAACTCTATGTGTCACTATTGCCACCGCTGCTCTAAGCGGTTTTCTATACACAATGGTGCCGACCGGTTTCTTCCCGCAGCAGGATACTGGCCGGCTGGTGGGATCGGTGCAGGCGGCACAGGACATTTCTTTCGCGGCCATGCGCCAAAAAATGCTCCAGCTCACCAACCTGGTGATAAAGGATCCGGCAACCAACACCGTGATTGGATTTGCCGGCGGAAATAATACCAATACGGGCCGCATGTTCGTCACGCTAAAACCAAAGTCCGAGACGAAGATGACCGCCGACCAGGTCATCAACCGGCTGCGCGGAAAACTGGCAGTGGTTCCGGGAGCCACGCTCTTCATGCAGTCGGCCCAGGACCTGCAGATTGGAGGCCGCCAAAGTAACGCGCAATACCAGTACACACTGCAAAGCGAAAATCTCAACGACCTCGATACATGGTCTCCGCGCCTGTTGCAGAAAATGCGCGGTCTTGCTGAACTGCGCGACGTCTCAACCGACCAGCAAGACCGCGGCCTGGAGGCGCTGGTTGTGATTGATCGCGATACCGCGGCCAGGCTGGGGATAAATCCTTCGGACATCGACAGCACGCTCTACGATGCTTTTGGGCAGCGCCAGGTCTCCACCATGTACCGGCAACTGAACCAGTATCACGTGGTCATGGAGGTAGCCCCGGAATTCAATCAGAGTCCTCTGGCTCTACAAGACATTTACGTGCGATCTTCCAATGGGAGCCAGGTCCCGCTGGCGGCCTTTGCCCATTTCCAAAATTCGAGTGTCTCGATTGCCGTTAATCACCAGGGACAGTTTCCCGCCGCCACAATCTCTTTCAACCTGGCGCCCGGAATTTCCTTAAGCCAGGCAACGCTGGCCATCGAAAATGCAGAGCGCGCCATTGGCTTTCCCGCGACGATACAGGCCAGCTTTCAGGGGACCGCCGCCGCCTACAAGGATTCGCTCTCCAACCAGCCCTTGCTTATCGCGGCAGCGCTGTTGACTGTGTATCTCGTGTTAGGGATTCTGTATGAGAGCTATATTCACCCGATTACGATTCTCTCAACCTTGCCTTCGGCCGGCGTAGGCGCGCTGCTGGCCCTGCTGTTTTTTAACATGGAGCTCAATATCATCGGGTTAATCGGCATCCTGCTGCTGATAGGGATCGTAAAAAAGAATGCCATCATGATGATTGACTTCGCGCTCGAGGCTGAGCGCGGAGAAAAGAAATCACCCGTGGATGCGATTTACGAGGCCTGCATCCTGCGCTTTCGCCCCATTATGATGACCACCATGGCCGCCGCGCTGGGCGCCCTGCCGCTGTGGCTGGGTACGGGCACAGGCTCAGAGCTGCGGCGTCCGCTGGGTATCACGATTTTTTGGGGGCTGATTTTCAGCCAGATGTTGACCCTCTATACCACCCCCGTGGTCTATATTTACCTCGACAGGTTCCGGCTCTGGGCCACAGGCCGCCGCGGACATCTCGAAGAGGGAAGCGCTCCGGATTCTCCCAATCCAACCCCGGCAGGTTAACAGAACCAAGCCTGCGGAACCAACCATAGTTACATAGGTACAAATGCAACTGGACCCATCGTAACCTGCCGTCTCTATCTTATTGAAATATGTGAGTAATTCAGAAATGGAGCAGGTGCCAAAACAGGAATCAGATGGCCCGAATTGTTGCGGTAACGCTTCAGGTATTTGCCCGACATGTCTAAACTTAAGTTTACCCCCGGAGGTAGTATGAACTTTTTCGAGACTGGTTCTTACGTGGCATTTCCCAGGACGAGCGCGGGCGCCCCAATCCCAGCCCCAGCTCGCGAAGCACAACCTCATGCAGTACCCCCCGAAGCGGTGGTCCTGGCGCTTCCTGCTCGTGTCCCCCTGGCCGCTAGGGTGGCGCAATCCCTCGGACTCCACGGCGATATTTTCGTGGTGCGTACGAGCGGGGTTCTCGGTCAAAAAGAATCGGCTCTCGCGAGCCGGGTGCGGGAGTTGGAGGAACGCCATCCAGAGTTGCGCATGCTGGAGCTGCAACGACAAGGCAGAACAGGAAAATGGCTGACTAATTCGGCCACAGAATCGCTGTTTCTGAGTAACCGCTGGCCGGTACTGGTTCTTCGCCCCCAGGCCTACGAAACCAGCGGCCCGCGAGTAATTCGCAAGATTCTGTATGCCACGGACTTGTCTGCGGAATCTGTTCACGCCCTGCGCTATGCCTCCGCCTTCACACAAGAGTGTTCGACGAAGCTGTTTGTACTGCAAGTTGAAACCTCGGAGGAGGGCGACCAGTTCCAACAGCAGGTAGCTCTTCGCGGCCTTTGCGATTGGGTGCAGGGGCAGGCATTGGATCAAGGGGAAACAACTCTGGGAGCAGCGGGATGCGTCGTCAGGTTTGGCAATCCGGCGCAAAAGATTCTTGAAACCGCCGCCGAACTTCAGAGTGAAATGATTATCATAGGAGCGCGCGGGCGCGGAGCGGCGCCGGAAGGCCATTTTGTAGGTGAGACCGCTTACGAAGTTGCCTGCTCGTCGTATTCGCCTGTACTGATCGTTCCTGAACCGGGCGAAATTTCGCCGGAGCCTGACCTTATGGTGGGCACTGGCCTGGCGTAGTTCCTCCATTGATCCGGTCAATTCTCCCACAATGGGAACCCGAAAGCTACACTCCTAACAGTCCTTCAGCCCGCAGGCGCTGCTGGTCGGCTTCGGAGTAGACAATGACCTTGCGCGGATTTACGAATAACCATGTGATCGAGGCGATAAAAAACATGGCGGCGTAAAAATATAGCGTCAGATCCCACCTGGGATGGCCGGGCGTGCCCGCCCATATGGCCAGCCAGGCCACGGCCGGGGGACTCACCACTTGCCCGAGATTTCCCAACGAGTTCATCACACCCGCAACTGTGCCGGAGAAGCGATGACCCACGTCAATCGTCGTTGCCCAGCTTGAGGCCATGCCGAAATCTTTGACGAAAGAAGACAGGCAGAGGGCCGCATAGGCAAGCAGGACATGCCTGGTGGTGGCCCGCACGGCAACTAACAGCAATGCTCCTCCGATGGCATAGGAGATCATGCCCAGCAGGGTACGTCCCCATCGCCTTCCCCACAGGCGCACCTGGCGGTCGGTCAGAAAGCCGCCCCAGAGGCATGAGATCCCCCCGAAAAACAAGGGTCCGCCCGAAGCCAGTACTAATTGAATTCCTGAGAGATGCAGGTCTTTCTTCAAGTAAGGGGTGATCCATGAGCCGAAAAAAGACCAGCCCGCGTTGCTGCAAAAATACATCAGGCTGAGCGCCCAAAGAGTGGGGCTAAGAAGCATGTTCGACCAGGAGAGCGGTGCAGGCTTTGAAGTGTCTTTGACGGCGCTGGCAATCAAGGCGCGTTCGGCATCGTTGACCTTGGGGTGCTCGTGGGGAGTATCGCGGAATTCCTTGTAGAAAGCCCACGTCCACATGACGCCCAGCAAACTCATCAGCACGAAGGCGCCGCGCCATCCGAAGGGAAGGGCCAGTACCATCATCAGAAGAGGCGCGAAGCTGCCGCCCCAGCGGGCAAACAGCCATATCAATCCCTGGGCCAATCCGCGCTCCCTGAACGGGAACCACTCGCGCGAAGCCCGCGCTATGTTGGGAAACGCCCCGGCCTCACCGGCGCCGAAGAGAAAGCGGAAACTTGCCAGGCTCCACCGGTTCCATGCAGCGCCGGTGAGGGCGGTAAAGGCCATCCAGCAGAGCACGATGCGGGTGAGCACCTTGCGCGGGCCGAGTTTGTCTCCCAGGCGGCCGCTGGGTATCTCGAACAACGCATATGCCAGGTTGAATGCCGAGAAAAATGCCCAGGCAGTGATGGCCGGCGTGAGGTGCAGACTGGTCTCGATATCCTCACGGACCTGGATCGCGCCAATGCGGCCTATATAGGTGATGGCTGCGAGGCTGCAGAGCCAGGCCAGAACTTTCCAGCGGATGCCGGTAGGCCGCGCCGCGGCGACAGGCTGCTCCTCTGCCGGCTGAATGATGGGCTGCGACATTATTGTGGAACCCTGATTCGAACCGCATCCAAAGTATCACAGCTCAGCGGCATAGTCTGAGATCATGGGAACGAAATCTTTCCCAGAATTGCCGTTCGTTGGGCGCCGGTTGCGGAAGCGATGCTTCCCGGTTGGCGATGCCAGGTCTGGTAGGCGAGCAGGGCAAAGGCCATGGCTTCTTTGGCCTGGGAGGGAACGCCAAAATCATCCGAATATTTGAGCTTCAGTCCAAGGGGCGAAAGCCGTTGCTCAAGCATGCGTATGAGCACGCGGTTTTTTGCTCCTCCGCCGGAGACGATGAACTCATGGAAAGAATGGCCGCGCAGCACGTAGCGTCGTAAAGCATCTTCAACCGAGGCGGCGGTCAAAGCCGTGGCTGTGGCCACAACATCTTCATTCCTGACGGCAAACCTCCTGAATTTCTTGCAGGCATAGGCAAACTTCAGGAGAAATTCGTATCCAAATTGCTCCCGCCCCGCGGTACGCGGCGGTTTTTGCTGGAAGAAGCCGCCGCGCAAGGCCTGTTGCACTACGGATTCAATAACACGTCCACGAGCGGCGATCTCCCCATTGCGATCAAAGGGCCGGTTGAAGAGTTGTTGAGCGAGCGCGTCTATCACCATGTTGCCCGGTCCAGTATCGAAGGCGATCACTTGTTGAGGGGTTGCCCCCGCCGGGATGGCGGTAAGATTCCCGATGCCGCCCAGGTTTTGCAGAATGCGTCCGTGACGGGCATGACGCAAAAGCACGTAGTCCAGAAAGGGAACCAGGGGGGCGCCTTTGCCTCCGGCGGCCATATCGGCTGGGCGAAAGTCAGAGACTACAGGAACCCCCGCGCGCGCGGCGATAACCGCAGCTTCTCCCGTTTGCCAGGTGCAGGCGATGCGATGACTCAGGAATAGCGCTGGTTCGCCCTGATGATAGAGGGTCTGCCCGTGACAACCGATGAGGTCCAATTTGGCAAGGCGGGCAGAGCGTTTAGTTTTAACTACAGCCTGGGCGTACAACTCGCCCAGCATGAAGTTCAGGCGCGCAAGGTCGGCCACGCGGGCCGAGGGCGCATTCATCTGCTCGAGAATTTTCTTACGCAAAGCAGGCGTGTAGGCATATTGCTCGTGCGCCAGCAGGGCAAGGCGCGTGTGCAGGCCACGGCCGCGGCAGCGCACCAGGGCTACGTTGATGCCATCGGCTGAGGTTCCGCTCATTACTCCGGCAACGATCATGCAAGAATTTAAACACAAAGCAGCTACAAACTCACAGGCTGCCGGTTACATGGCGGTTTCTGAGGCACCGGAGCAATGCAAGAGCGGGTTTCAAAAACCTCTCGAGATACGATCCCATTACAAACTGTTCAGAAAAGCGATCAGGTCCGATTTTTCCTGAGGGGTGACCGAAAATCCGAAGCGGGTACGGTAAAAATCAATTACATCGGAGAGGGTTGCCGCAGAACCATCGTGAAAATAAGGGGCGCGGGCGGCTAATCCACGCAAGATAGGCGTCTTAAATTTTCCAATGTCCTGGCATTTGCCGGTGCTCATGGCAAGCCCGGGATCGCTGACCTGAAGGGTGATGCCGTTGTTGCACGTGAGGGTATAAAGCGGCATATCTGGGGTACGCCGAAATGCGTCTCCCGCTCCCACGTGGAGCATCCGCTGAGAGGAGGTACTGCCGGCGCTGGGGGTATCGTGGCAGGTACTGCAAGTACCGTTAATCGTGGGTTGATTGAAGTCGTCATTGAGTCCGGCAACGCCGACAATGGACATAACCCGAGTGTTGAAAATTGCCTCTCCTCGGGCGATGGCTTGGCGTGCGGCCGTAAACTGGTCCGGCGGGACGCCGGAAAGGTCAGTCCATGGCGTATAGATTCCGAACACCTGCGGGTTGAAAGGAGCTCCCGTCGGATCCAATCCCATAGAATCATTGATTCCAATATAGAAATTTTGACTAGAGAGGAATTGCGGCCCCCCCTGGGCCCGCAATGCGTTGAGAGAGCCAGCCGCGTTGTCAAAAGACTGAGCCGTAAAGACTGTGACTTCAAATCCAACAATCTGGTCTAGTTGCTCGTCTGTCGGGGGTTTGGCCGCCTGGGCGTGGCCCAACGTGGCATCTGTTGCCTGGGTCCGGAGATCGATAAAATGTGAGGCACCGGGTCCGGTGGTCTCTCGACCGTCCCACATAATCTCGCTGAGGAACGAAAGATTTGTCGAGGGCAGCGGGCGACGATACATAGATAGGCCGTTGACCGAACAATTGTAAGGATCATCAACTGCGGTCAGCGAAAATTCCGCATTTGGGGGGATGGGCCGGGCGATGCGAATGAGTCCTTTAGTCCGTAGCAGGGTAGTGGCCGCGGTGCGGGCGGCAACTGAGGAAACATCGTCGGTGGGGCAATTGGTGCCGTCAAACGAATTGAAGATCGGATCCATCCCGCCATCGACATCAAAGCGCGCCTGGACGTCGGAGGCGGAGACGGTCCATCCCTGGTCTACTCGATGACAGGTGTTGCAGGTGCGTCCGTTGGTTCCGAGGCTCTGAAAAAATGCATTGGTGGTAGTGGGAAGGGGACCGTTGAGCGACAGGGTCTGGGCCTGGCCGGCCGCGTTGCCGGTAGTAATTACGACAGGATTTTGCGGACCAGGCGCAGGGGTCGAAAGCATTGTGGACCCGCAGCCTGCAATCCATACAAATGAAGATGACATAAGCAATAAAACACACGCTCGCTTCATCAGGCCAGAAATCTTATCTGTTTTCATTGGTTGGTCCCTAGTTTATCCCTTCTCCTCTTGCAGCTTCCCGGAATTTGGCGGCCGCTGGAGGCCTTTTGCCTGTCAGCGATGCCCTTACAACAACAAAACTCCTCATACTCGCCGGCGCGCCATTTATGGGCAGCGCGTGCTATCACAGCGCGGAGCAGGCGAACGAGGCTGCGAGATGGAAGGCGACAAGTCTCCGGTGAAACTGCTGCCGTCTCCAGGTTCGTAAACTGCGGTAATGCTGTGACCGCCTACGGAAAGCAGCGGGTGCAGCACGCCATCCATGACAAAACTCGCGGTCGCCACCCCTGGAGTTGAGGCGTTCAGCGGCGCCGTGCCCAGATCTTTGGTCCCGTCAAACAAGCGAACATCTCCATCGGGTGAGGTGGAGCCGCTTAATGCCGATACTGTGGTCGTAAATGTGACCGCGGCATCTTGCGGATGAGCGACGGAAAAATGCGGCGGCGCCATGCCGGCGCGGGAAGAGACTACCGTAACAGTGACATTCGGGAAACCATTCTGCACGCGAATGATTGGGCTGGTGCCCGTTACAGTTGAGAATAGCGTATCAGTCGTGGTGATAGTTACAGGTTCAATCTTGGTCAAGGTGACGGGGAAAGAATGGGTACCATTGTCATTGCCCTGGCCGGTAAAGGTGTAGTCGGAGGGCAGCGATGCCGAAATGGATTGATCTGAACTGGTGAAATGTATGGTATCCATATAATTTTGTACCGGATTGTTCGCTTCGTCGGCAGCGGTCACTACCACGTTAAATGGTGTGCCTGCAGTGACATTGGTGCTTGGCAGCACCTGCATGTTGAGGTGATCGGCAGGAAGAAGGCGAAGTGTGATGTTCTGGCTGCGGTTAAAAATGTTGCCTGCAAAAGTTGAGGTTAAGACAATTTGGAGAGGGTAAATGCCAGCAGGCGCTGATCCCGTGAAAATATTGAGGCTAATATTTTGTACAGGAAAGCTAGGACTAATAAAAGGAAAAGCCTGGTTAAAATTGCAACTAGCCCCTGTGGGCAATCCACTGCAGCTCAGACCTGTACCGGTGCTGAAATCGTGGAGGTTCAAGCCCATGACCTGAAAAGCAACAGGAGGGGAATTCTGACCTGCAATTGTGGTAACCACGTTTGGACTTGGAGTCGTTAAAATCACATCGGTAACGTTCAGTTGTACTTGTTGCGAATGGGTGATACTGGCTACGTCGGTTCCCGTGCCCGTGATGTTGAATGTATAGTCGCCCGCCGTCGAAGCACCAACCGAGAAATTAAATGGAGTTCCCTGCGGGCTCGGCGTTGCGCTCTGCGCGGGGCAATTATCAGGGTTGCGTGGGGAACCACCTTGGCAGCTCAGGTTAACCAGATTGTTGTATCCCAGGAAACCAAGCAGCGTGCCATTAAAGTTGACGTTTTGGCCTGCCAGTGTGGTGATGGTTGGAATTGGCGGCGGCTGGAAGGCATTACTGTTGTTGTTAATGTCCAACTCATAGTCAGGCGCGTTGAGGACAACTACTCTCGCCCTCATGCCAAAGGCTGGACCATGGATCTGGCAGAAATATGGAAATACGCCCAAGTTATTGAATTGACGGGTGAAAGTTGGGGGAGGAGGAGGATTGAAACGAAGCCCTGAGTCCCAGGTGCCATCAGGACGGCAAACGGCAAAAGGGGAAACAGGGTCGCATGTACCGGATGTGGTGGAATGGTCAATGCCAAGGTAGTCCCACTCCCAGGTAACAGTATCCCCTGGCCGAACGACGGTAATATTGGTTCCGCTGTCTGCATCTGTAAAAGCGAGCTGAAAACCTCCCAGACCGATATGAACTAGATGGTTGGTCTGTGCCGTGACGGGCGCAGAGATGGCAAACCATAGAAGCAAAGCGCCGCAGGCGCGCGCGAGCAGACGAAGCTGGGCATACGTAAACATAGATTTGGGGCAGCACAAGCGGCGCTGGATGGGCTGGCGCTAGAATGCCAACCTCTGCGCGCGCAAGCGCAAACACCTTTCACAGTAGTAAAAACATGGCCCTTGCTACACAAACCTAGACAAAAAAGGTCCCTTACTAATGAGTGTCTCTTTCAACCTATGTATGACAAAAAAAGAAAAAGCTTTCATTGGATACTTCTACTTGTGCTCTTAGATACCAAATGTGACGATCCGGTTCTCAATTTAGAAAGTTGTAGTCTCAAGATGAGACTGCGACAGATTTACGAAATGCGTCTCACAATGAGATGAAGCTTGGAGTTTTGTTCCTACGCTTGCTTCCTCTTAAATTTTCTATAACCCACTTGGTTTAGAACGAGCTGTAAGTTACTTCTTGCAGATTCTCAGAAGACATGACCAACCTTGTCTCCAAATTAATTACTGCGAATCTGCCATTGGCTACTGAGCAAAACTGGCGACAAAATAACGCAATGAGTCGGGGATATTCAATATATCCCCTGAGGTATGGGTTGTTGTCAAGCGACACAAGACACAAGCAGTGCAAGATAAACTTGACTGGCGATCATAATTTACTAGCGCCAAGGTGCGACAGGGCACAAATGCCCCCTTAGCGCTAGACCATCGAGGCTTTTCCCTGGGCGTGCTGTTCAAGAACGGCGGTGAACGACACCATTTCATGGCGCAGTTTTTCTATGAGCGCAATGGAAAAGCGGGAAGAAAACTGCTGTAGCTCTTTTTTCTTTTTTTTGAAGGCCAACACGCGATGAGCGGCGTGGGAGATGCGCCTGGCGAATTCAGCGTTGCGTTCGGCTTCCTGCACCAGGGCTGCGTAGGCGCGGCGCACCATTGCTTCCTCGTGGCAGACCAGAACAATATCGGCCCCTGCGCGAATGGATTCAACTGCAGTCTGCTCAATAGGGCCCGTGGCCTGAACCGCGCCCATCTCCAGATCATCGGAGATAACCAGCCCCCGGTAACCAATTTTGGCGCGCAAAATTTCTGTCATCCACTTGGCAGAGATTGACGCCGGAAGTTTGTCGCCGGTCACGGCGGGATAGCTGGCGTGGCCTACCATGACGAAGGGAAGGCCGCGGCGAAGCAGGCGATAGGGAATCAGGTCCTGCTCCCACAGCGCCTCCCAGGGCTTTTCAATCGCAGGCAGTTCTTGATGGGTGTCGAGCGTTGCTTCTCCCAGTCCAGGGAAGTGTTTTCCGCAGCCCAGCACGCCGGTTTTCCGCAGGCCGCGCAAAAAGAGACTGGCATAAGCAGCCACCTGCGCGGGATCGGGCGAAACGGCGCGCGAGCCCAGAATGGGACGCGAGTTGGCAAAACTTAAATCGAGCGTGGGAGCAAAGTCAGTGTTGAACCCCAGGGCATTGCATTCGGCGCCAATGAGTTCTCCGTGGCGGGTGAAGAACGGCTTACGGCCGGAGGCAAAAACCGAGGCGGCGGAAGGAGCGGGAGCGGTGATTTTTTTGAGGCGATCTACCGAGCCGCCTTCCATATCCACACAAAGAAATGAGGGCGTGGAAACCGCTTTGCGGCATTCTGAGAGCAAGGCATGGGTCTGCTGGGCCGACTCGATGTTGCGCGCGAACAGGATCACGCCCGCCGGCTGCATCTCGTGCAGCATAGCCTCCAGCCGGGACTCAAAGGAAGTCCCGTCAAAACCCATGATAAGAAGCTGTCCGACCTGTTGGCGAAGGGAAGCAGGTTTCATGAAGCAATGATTGTAAAACAGTTCCAAGCTACAAGCTCCAAGCTACAAGCTCCACAAAATATCTTCCCGCAAAATGTTCATCGAGCTGCGACCTGCAATAGTTGTTAATTTCTTCGGTAGGTGCATGGGTGCCTGAAAGCCTAATCCTCTTTATCGCAACGGCGCTGCTTTTGCTCTCTCTGCGGTAGCGGCATCGATATAGCCTTGCAGCAACATGGCATCGAGTATTGCATTGCGCCGTTGCAACACCCGGTCGGGATGCGTGTCAGGAGAATAGAAGCCGGGGCTACGGATCATTCCGGCAAGCAAAGCAGCCTGCGGCAGGGTGAGCGCCGTGGCGTCTTTACTAAAGTAATGCTGGGCGGCATTTTGGATACCTACGATGGATTCCCCAAAATACACTCGGTTCATGTAAATCGTGAATAGTTGCTCGCGGGAAAAGCGGAGCTCCAACTCCATAGTAACCCGCATCTCTTTTATTTCACGCTGCAGAACCTGGTCATGGCTATTGCAAAAGAGACCCCGGGCAATCTGCCGAGAGAAAGTAGATGCGCCTTCTGTGCTGTTGACCGCCTGCCTCAATAAGAGCGAAATCTGAGAGTAAGGAATGGCAGTAAACGGGCTGGACAAACAGGCTCCGATAGTATCGGGGTTGATCGTCGTGGGGGAATTCGGTGTGAAATCGGCTAACGGGGCCAGATTAGGAGTACCACTGATGTAAATGGCAAACCACCCGACAACAGTCAACGTGAAAAGCAGTACGACGGTAGCGGCAACGAACAGAGACTTCCACAGCAACTGAGTCATAAGTAACTCACTCAAATATTAATGCCGCCGTGGTGATTAAGATTCTAACGCAAAATATCTTGCTTGCACTCTTCCCTGGAACTGAATTGAAAGTGTTTTTGTAAACGGTAGTTCGCAAATTTCAATCGAGACTCTTCTTCAACTCGTTCAGCAGGTTCAAAGCTTCCAGAGGCGTGAGCTGGTTCAGGTCAGCCTCTTTGAGCCGGTCAACGACCTTCTGAGACAATGGGGTGAACATGGTCAGTTGCACAGAAGAGGACCCGGAGTTACCTGGAGCCAGTGATGCGCTCAGCGCATGCTCGGCGCTTTCGTGCTCGGCAAGAATTTCCCGGGCGCGGGCGATGACCTCTGGCGGCAAACCGGCGAGGCGCGCCACCTCAATGCCATAGCTTCGATTGGCGGCGCCGCTTGCTACTTTTTTCAGGAAGGTCACGCCGCTGGAACTTTCTTTCACCGTGACATGAAAATTCTTTACTCCCGGGAGCCGTTCGGCAAGTTCGGTGAGCTCGTGATAGTGGGTGGCAAAGAGGGTCTTGGCCTGGGCATGCGCGTGGATATACTCCACCACGGCCCACGCGATGGCCAGCCCATCATAGGTCGCAGTGCCGCGCCCAATCTCATCCAGCAAGATCAGCGAGCGCGCGGTGGCGGTGTTGAGAATGGCGGCGGTCTCGGTCATCTCAACCATGAACGTCGAGCGCCCGCGGGCCAGGTTATCACTGGCGCCAATGCGGGTGAAGATGCGGTCCACCACGCCGAGACGCGCCGAGCGCGCGGGGACAAAAGAGCCCATCTGCGCCATGAGGATAATCAGCGCCGTTTGCCGCAGGTAGGTGCTCTTGCCGCCCATGTTGGGACCGGTGATGAGCAGGATAGTGTGCGAGCTGGAATTCAGAAATAAATCATTGGGCACAAAACGGGCGGCGCGGCTCAGCTCGTGCGCTTCAACCACAGGATGGCGGCCTTCCACGATCTCGATTTCGCCATTCTCATCAAACTGCGGGCGGCAGTAGCCGCGGTTGGCGGCCATGTTTCCGAGTGAGGCGAGCACGTCTGCCTCCGCCAGCGCCAGCGCGGTTTGCCGGATGCGGCGGGCCTCGCCGGCGATAAAGCTTCGCAGCTCGGCGAAGATGCGGCGCTCGATTTCAACAATCTTTTCCTGGGCGTCGAGGATCTTGGCTTCGTATTGCTTCAGCTCGGGCGTGGTGAATCGCTCAGCATTCACCAGGGTCTGCTTGCGCTCGTAGTCGCTGGGCGCCAGGTGCAGGTTGGCTTTGGATATCTCGATGTAATAACCGAAGACCGAGTTGAATTTGACCTTGAGCGAATTGATGCTGGTACGCCGGCGCTCGCGCTCTTCGATCTGCGCGACGTATTGGCGTGAGTTGCGGCTGAGGTCGCGCAGCTCGTCGAGTGCCGTGTCTACGCCGGCGGCAATCACGCCTCCGTCGGCAAAAGTCAGCGGCGGCTCGGGCATGATGGTGGCATCGATGCGCTGGCGAATGTCGGCAAGTTCATCCATCGAGTTCAGCAGGGTTTGCAGGCGAGTGGCGGAAAAATTCTTCAGCACGCCGCGCGCCCCAGGCAGCCGGGCAAGGGAAGAAGCCAGGGCCAGCAGGTCGCGCGGATTAGCTGCTTCCAGCGTCACCCGGCTCAGCAGGCGCTCGATATCAAAGATGCCTTCGAGCGAGCGGCGCAGCTCTTCGCGATGCACCGTCTGGCGCACCAGCTCCTCCACCGCATTCAGCCGTTGGTCGATCTCGTCGCGATCAATGCTGGGACGCAGCATCCACGCACGCAGCAACCGCTTGCCCATGGGGGTAATGGTTGCATCCAGAGCGCGGAAGAGTGTGACCTCGTCGCCATCGCCAGTGCCGCCGAAAATCGGTTCGGTCAGCTCCAGATTGCGAACGGTGACCGCGTCGAGCACCAGGCAGTTCTGGCGCTCGTAGTAGCCAATGCGGTCCACGTGGTCGAGCGAGCCGCGCTGGGTCTCGCGGATGTAGTGCAGCACAGCGCCCGCAGCTGCTGCGGCGGCGGAGCGTCCGGCTAATCCGAAACCTTCGAGCGATAACACGCCGAAATGATTTTCGACCAGAGGAATAGCATGGTCGGTTGCGAAGACCCAATCGTCCAGAGGAGTAAAAGCTACAGGCCAACGCCCGTTGTTGAGCGCGGATTGCAAGTCGGTTTGATCTTTGCCGGAATCGCTGTCCTTGGGCTGGCCGGCACGGTCAAACAGCGGCAAGGAAGAGGCATAGAGAATTTCCCGCGGACGAAGCTGTTGCAGCTCTTCCAGGATGCGGCGCTCGGCATCAGGACCGGAAAATTCCGTCGCGCGAAACTCGCCGGTGGAGAGATCAAGTGCGGCAAAGCCGGCTACATCTTTATTGCGGCTGAGGGCAGCCAGGAAATTATTTTCTTCCGAACTGAGCGATGAATCCGCCGCCGTGCCCGGCGTGACCACGCGCGTGACCTCGCGGCGCACCAGCTTTTTGGCCACACGAGGGTCTTCCATCTGCTCGCAGATGGCGACCTTGAATCCTTTGCGGATGAGCTTGGCGATGTAATTTTCGGCGGCATGGTAAGGCACGCCGCACATGGGAATGGCGATGTCCTTCTCCTTGTTGCGCGAGGTCAGCGTGATCTGCAATTCGCGAGAGGCGGTGACAGCATCGTCAAAGAAAAGCTCGTAAAAATCTCCCAGGCGGAAAAAAAGCAGAGCATTGGGATGCTCTTTCTTGATCGCGGTATATTGCCGCATAAGCGGAGTGGAGGGCTCGGACATCGGTCAATCCGTAAACTGGGTTGCCGAATTATAGCGCGTCGTGGCTGTGGATTACTGCCAGTCGAAAGGCACCGGCGCCTTTCACTATTCGCTAGCGCCGTACTTCAGACATGAAGGCCATGATGTTGCCCTCGGAGTCGCGGAAGTCGGCCAGCCACAGGTCGTGGTCGGGCATTCTGGCTACCATGTGAGGTTCACTCTCAATCTTGACATTGCGCTCGACCAGGCGGGCATGTGCGGCTTTGATATCTGCAACTTTGAAGTAGAGGATCGATGCCGGGTGATCGAACTCCGGACGCTCCGGCGGGCTCAGCATCAGGCGAACGCCGCCGCAATCGAAGAAAGCCAGATGGCCGGCGGTGAAAAGCAGCTTGAGTCCGAGTATGTCACGGTAGAATTCCACCGCCCGGTCGGTGTCGTGCACATTGATGGCGATCTGGCCAATTTGCGTGATCGCGGTTTCGCTGGAAGCAGCATGGGCGGTCATGACCTCACCTCGTTCATCAAGTAGATGCGCCATGCTATATTTAATTAGCACAGCTAACAAAATAAGTTAGCATAGCTAACTAATAGATGCAAGCCGCCGGCAAAATTAAATCTCGCGGCCGCGGGGCCCTTGAAGCCGCCGACCGGCTGCACTCGGCGGCCATCCATCTGCTGCGCCGGCTGCGGATTCGCGACCGCGAAACTGGCATTGGCCCGGCGCAATTGTCGGCGCTGTCGGTCCTGGTATTTGCCGGGCCGAGATCGCTGGCTGAATTAGCCGAAGCTGAGCAGGTCAAACCACCGACCATGAGCCGGATTGTCTCCAATTTGCTTCGGGCCAAACTGGTGCGCAGAAGCACCGACCTGCAGGACCGCCGCGCGGTGGTGATTCAGGCGACCGAAAAGGGCATTCATATCATGCAGGAGGGCCGCAGGCGGCGGGTGGAGGCGCTTGCTGCCGTGATCCGCGGACTGCCGGAGAAGGAAATTGCAAGGCTGCAGGAAGCCGCACAACTCATGGAAAGCCTGAGCAGGCAAGCCTAGGTTAGAGCCCTTACCAACACGCAGTATTTCCTGATGGTTCTGCCGGCCGGTTTGCGGTGCGGCATATAATAAGTACTTTCTAGTCTTATGCCCTTGCTCTGGTTGCGGGTCGCGCTGGTCTTTTATGGATTGGGATTAGTGTATGCGCTGCTTGCCCTGGCGCGTAAGGCCGAATCGCTGGCAAAGGTGGCCATGCCCGCGTTGTGGCTGGGGCTGACATTTCATTTTGTCTCGCTCGCCGAACTGACCCTGGAGCAAGGCCATCTGACGCCTTCCACGGTGCACCACTCCGAATCGCTGTTGGCGTTCCTGATCGCGGCGCTCTTTTTGGCATTCTGGGTCAAATACAAAACGGTATCGCCCGGCATCTTTGTTTTCCCTCTGGTCTTCGTGCTTACCCTGGCGGCCTCCATCGGACAACAGCCGCAGGAGTTCACCTCTCCGCTGCTGCGCAAGGGGTGGATTTTCGTGCACGTCGCCCTCATCTTTCTGGGATACGCTGCGCTGTTCCTGAGTTTTGTAACCAGCATCTTGTATCTGGTGCAGGAGCGGCGGTTGAAGTCCAAGAACATGGGCAGATGGCTGCGCCTGCCGCCGTTGCAGGTCATCGATGAAATCGGCTACCGCGCGCTGCTGCTCGGCTTCCCATTTATGACCCTGGGGCTGATTGCCGGCGCGATTGTGGCGCAAGAGCAGTTTGGCGCGGGTTTTTTCCGCGACCCTAAAATTGCGCTCTCTATCATGGTCTGGGTCATCTATATGGTGCTGCTGTTTACGCGCTGGAGCGCCGGCTGGCGCGGGCGCAGAGCAGCCTTTCTTTCGACTTTCGCTTTCATTGCCGCCGTGGGAACCTGGGCGGCAAATTATCTGAGCGGCACACACAGGTTCCTGGGTCCATGACGGTTGTCCTTATTGGCGTGAACCACAACAGCGCGCCCGTGGAAGTGCGCGAGCGGCTGGCCATACCTGAGTCTCGCCTGGCCGAGGCGATAACGCGCCTGATGCAGTTTCCCGGCGTGGAAGAGGGAATGATTCTTTCCACCTGCAACCGGGTCGAATTGATCGCCAATGTCGGCAACGGCAGCGTCGATCTGCGCGCGTTCCTGCGCGAATACTTCGAGACTGATACCGATTCGCTGGCCGATCATCTTTATGAATACCGCGAGCAAGAAGCTATGCGGCATATCTTTCGCGTGGCCGCCAGCCTGGATTCGATGATTGTGGGCGAGCCGCAGGTCTTAGGACAGGTCAAAGCCGCTTATGCCGTGGCCTGCGGCGTGGGCGCGCTGCACTCGCAGCTTCACGCTCTGGTTTCACGCTCCTTTGCCGTGGCCAAGCGGGTGCGTACGGAGACCGCGATAGGCAGCTCGGCAGTGTCGGTAGCCTCAGCGGCGGTGGATTTGGCTACGCAGATCTTCGGATCGCTTGCCGGCAAGCATATCTACCTGGTGGGCGCGGGCAAGATGAGCGAGCTGGCGGCGCGGCACCTGATCGCCGGCGGCGCCGAGGCAATCTTCGTTGCCAACCGCACCCACGCGCGCGCACTGGTATTGGCAGAAAAATTTGAGGGTACGGCCATTCACTTTGAGGAGCTGTATGAAACCGCCGACCGCGCTGACATTGTGATTACCTCGACCGGATCTCCACATGCCATCTTTCGGCGGGAGCATGGTGAGCGTTTTCTGCACCGACGCAAAAACCGTCCCATGTTTTTTATCGATATCGCCGTGCCCCGCGATGTGGACCCGGAGATGAACAAACTGGACGGCATCTTTGTCTATGACATCGACGATCTGCAGGCGGTGGTCAGCGCCAACGTGGCCAGCCGCGAACGCGAAGCGGCGCGCGCCCATGAGATCATCGAAGCTGAATTGCAGCGCTTCATCGCGCGATTGCAAACGCAGGAGGTCGCCCCTACCATCATCTCTTTGCAGGAGCACCTGGAGAACATCCGCCAGGCGGAACTTGACCGCGCGCGCGGAAAGCTAGGCAAGCTGACCGCGGAACAGGAATCGGCGGTCGAAGCGCTTACCCGGGGGATCATCAATAAGGTTCTGCACACGCCGATTACCGCCCTCAAGAACGCGGCCGGCGATGCGGAAAGCAACACGGTGATTGATCACGTGCGCCGCATCTTTAATTTAACTCCCAGAAATCTAAACCCGGAAAATTCGTCCCCCCAAGGCTCAAGCACAAAAAACCTTGATTCAAAGAGTGGCAATGCAAGGCGAATCCCCATTGGCCGGCCGCGCGAGAAACAGGAAGAACCGCTGCGCGAAGAGGAAAAAAAGGCCACTCCTTCCTAATGGCACATCTACGCATAGGATCACGCGGTTCGCAACTCGCGCTGTGGCAGGCCAATCATGTCGCGGCCCTGCTGAAAGAGCGCGGACATTCGATTGCGATTGAGGTCATCAAGACCACCGGTGACAAGATCACCGAGGTTTCGTTGGCCCAGGTGGGCACCAAAGGGATGTTCACCAAAGAGATCGAAGAGGCCCTGGCCGAAGGGCGTGTGGACCTGGCGGTCCACAGCCTGAAAGACTTGCCGACCGATCTGCCGCCCGGTTTCGAGTTGGCCGCAATCATGAAAAGAGAAGACGCACGCGATGCCTTCATCTCTAAAAAATATAAATCGTTAACCGATCTTCCGCAGCGTTCCCATATTGGAACCAGCAGCCTGCGGCGAGAGGCGCAACTGCGTGCGCTGCGTCCTGATCTTCGAGTCTCGCCGTTGCGCGGCAATGTGGATACCCGCTTGCGCAAACTCGAAGCCGGCGAATACGATGCGATTATTCTTGCCGCTGCCGGGGTGAAGCGCCTGGGGAGGGAAGATGCCATACGAGAAATCCTGCAGCCGGAGATTATGTGTCCGGCGGCGGGGCAGGGTGCGTTGGGGATCGAAATTCGCAATGGAGATAGAGCCGTAGCGCGGCATCTTGAGTTTCTGGATGATCCCGCAGCGCGCGCTACTACGGAGTGCGAACGTGCCCTGCTGCAGAAACTGGGCGGGGGATGCCAGGTGCCGATTGGCGCCCACGCCACTTGCAGTGGACGGGAATTGCATCTGGTAGCCCGGGTTGCGCGGCAGGATGGCTCGCTGGTCATCAGCGAAGAAGGACGCGGGAAGAATCCGCTGCAACTGGGCGCTGCGGTCGGGGAGAAATTATTGCAGCGCGGCGCGGAAGAGATCTTGCGCGAAATTTATGGCACAGGTACAACCGTGCCCGAGCAGCCATAGGAAGAGTACTCAGTACTCAGTGCAGTCTCAGTATTGTTTGTGCCACATAACATGTGATGTCTTCCAAGGCAAAATCCAGAGGCAGCAATCGAGCGCGGCTGCGCAAGAGCGCATTGCCGTTAGCAGGTCTGCGGGTTCTGGTTACCCGCACCCGCAAGCAGGCAGGGACGCTTTCCACCATGCTGCGCAAGCAGGGGGCGACCGTGCGGGAAATCCCTACTATCGAAATTCGTCCTCCGCAATCGTGGTCACAATTGGACGAAGCTCTGCGCCGGCACGAAGATTTTGAGTGGCTAATACTCACCAGCGTGAATGGCGTCGAGGCTTTGGCGGCGCGCTGCCGCAAGCTGCGATTGCCCGTCAGGAAACTCAATCACTTGAAAATTGCGGCCATTGGGCCGGCAACGAAGAAGGCGCTCGAAAAGTGTGGATTGAAAGTTAGCGTGGTTCCTAGCGAATATGTCGCCGAAGCGGTAGTTGAAAAATTGCAGCACAAGGTGAAAGGCAAGCGCGTTCTGCTGGTGCGCGCGGCAATAGCGCGCGACGTTATTCCGCGCCAACTGAAAAAAGCCGGAGCAGAGGTGACAGTCACAGAGGCCTACCATACGGTGGCTCCAGCCAGTTCGCGCCGCAAGCTGCAAAGCATTTTCAGCAATCCGCAACTGTGGCCGCATGTAGTTACCTTCACCAGCTCTTCCACGGTGCGCAACTTCCATGAGCTCATGCGCGGCGTAAGCAAGGATCACATGCAAAACGTGGCGACAGCGTCTGTAGGTCCGGTTACGTCGTCAACCCTGCGTGAGTGTGGCTATCGCGTAGATATGCAAGCGCGTGAATACACCATGCCCGGCCTGGTGAAAGCAATTGTGCGGTGGAGACGGAACGTCGCAGAGAGAGCAGGCTCCTGAAAGCTAAGGAGCGCTGTTTTGCGCGGCCTCCTGCTACCGGGTGCGGAATCGCACATTGATAAAAACTTCACGCTCCATTCCAGTGGGTGAATTGCTCGAGTGTTTTACTATGTCGAGCGCCCTCTGGGCCAGCTCCGGATTCGAGTTTTGCAGTGCTTCCGCCTCCAGCACCTTGCCGGTGACGCCGTCGATGGTAGCATGAACGATGACAGAATGAGTGGAGTTGCCGTCGCCTTCGCCCGCATTTGCATCGGCCCAAATTGGGAAGCGTTGCGGCGCCGACAAAAGATACGAAGCAGGCAATTCCGGGGTGAGGACAAGCGAATTAGGTTCTGCGTCGCCGGTTTCCTGCAGGCTGTCCAGATGGACGTCGAGCACGGTCTTGCCATCTTCTACAAATGTGATTTGCCGGGCCAGCGTGCGTCCATGAAACGTAAGCGGATCAGAGTAGTCGTAGGTGACGTAAATCCCCGGGGCCTCGGACCATACCTGGAGCAGTCCTGAATTAGGATCGATGCAATATTCGCTTTCCACCCAGAAGCGGGGAGCGGGGTCTGTAGGGACACTTTCAGAGAGCAGAAGGCAGGTGATTTCGTTGCCTTTGTAGCTGACGGTGGCTGACCGCATCATCTGTGCGGTGGCAAAAGCAGGGCCGGGCGCGAAGAGCGCGGTGCGTACCATGTAGACACGAAGCGGAACGGCATTGGTGGCGCTCGTGCTGTAAACGCGTCCGTCATAGATAAGCCGGCCCGCGGAAGCGTTACCAATCTGCGCTGTCCAGCGCCATCTTCGGGCGCTTACCCGAACTTCTTCCATCGAGCCCTCACCCTCATACAGGGACTGCCCGCTGGAATTAAAGGAAACTTTCAGCACATAAGGCGTGCGAAATTCGTGCAGGCTGAAATAGTTCTGGCGCGCCCGATTCAGCAGATCGCTGGCGGCGGTGCGCTCTTCAGGTGTAACCAGCACATGTGCCGCCCCGGTAACCAATTCGGATGAATCGGGCGGCACAAGAGCCATTTGAGAAAAGGCCGCCGGAGTGAACAACAATAATGACAATAGCAGATAAAAGGGCAGCGTAATTCGCATCTTTGCCTCGAACCGTCAAGGGCCGGACGGGATAGCGAGTATCTTATGCCAATCAGGGCTCGAGCTTCAAACCAGAGTTTTAGCTGGTGGAACAATCCGGATTTGATCAGAACGTCACTCCCGCCTAACCGCCTTCGATGATTTACAGTGGAAGATGATGCCCGACCCCAAGCAGCGCTTCACCGACAGGGTTGAAAACTACATTCGTTATCGGCCCTCGTATCCGGCGGAAGTGATCGAGCTTCTGCGGAGCGAGTGCGGGCTTACGCCAAAGTCAGTGGTAGCCGACATCGGTTCCGGAACGGGAATCCTCAGCCAGTTGTTTCTGCATAACGGCAACCAGGTTTACGGGGTAGAGCCCAATGCTGAGATGTGTGCTGCCGGAGAACGCCTCCTGGCGGAATATAAAAGTTTCAGCAGCATTCCTGGCTCGGCCGAACAGATCCGGCTTCCCGCCGCCAGCGTTGATTTTGTTGTTGCCGGCCAGGCATTTCATTGGTTCGACCGCCCGCGGGCCCGCGCCGAGTTTGGGCGCATCCTGAAGCCCGGTGGATGGGTGGTGCTGCTGTGGAACAACCGCCTCACCGACACCACGCCCTTTCTTCGCGCCTATGAGGATTTACTGATGCGCTGCGGCACCGACTATGCCCTGGTTGACCACAAGAATATTACCGGCGAAGTTCTGCAGGAATTCTTTCATCCCCGTGGCTTCAAGCTGAAGGCCTTCCCTAATCGGCAGGTTTTCGATTTCGATGGCCTGCGCGGCCGGGCGCTTTCGTCTTCGTATATCCCGGCGGAAGGCCATCCCTCCCATGCTCCCTTTATGCAGGAGCTGAAGGCAATCTTCGAAGCATATAACAGTAGTGGCGCCGTTACGTTTGAGTACGAAACGCAGGTTTACTACGGGCAGCTGAGTTGATCTGTTTTACCTTGCCGGACCGTTCTGGGCAAGCTTTCTGCCCAAGAAGCCGGTTCCTCGGCGTGTTTGACTCACGGCGCTTGCGGCAGAACATATTCATCTACAAATTGGATCAGCTTCTCACGATGAGCGGCCCGGTAGGCGGGATAGTCCTGAACAACTCCCGTGTCTGGATGGACCAGAAGAACGAAGGGCTCGAGCATTCCCTGAGACTTCATCCGCGACAGCAACACTAACGACGGATCTGGGTTTTCAAGTTTCTTCTTTTGTTGAATTTCCTCAAATACGGTTGCAACCAGGGACAAAGCTGAGATTTCTTCCTTCAAGGAATGGCGATAGGTTTTCTCCTGGGGAAATTCTTTGGCGAATTTTTCATTTCGCCAAAGGGCCCGCTCCATGGGATATGTCATCCAGGCCGCGCCGCCATCGTTTTTTCCCATAGTGGCTGGATCCACCGTGATTTTGGTATTCCCTTTGGAATCCATAGCCGGGGCTGCAGGAAGCTGGATCGGGATTTCCTTGTAGCTCACGTGGTTCTGGCTTACCCAATTGTTCAGACCATTCCATGAGGTCTGGCGATAGGGGTTGGCCACCAGCCCTTCGATGAACTTGGCGCGCGCCGCTTTCATCTGGCCATCTGCCATGAGAGCATCGCCCCAGTAACGATAAGCGGTTTCCTCATTGGGCTCGATTTGGATGGCCTTGGCGAACCACTCTCCTGCCTGCCCGGTTTTCTTCAGGCGAAAGTAGCTGTCGCCGATGTCCAAGGCGGCGTAGTAGAGCTTGGGATCGAGCGCGAGGGCTTGTGAGTATCCCGCAATGGCATCCTCAAACTCTCCGCGCGCGAAGGCGGCTTCGGCGCGCTGCATGGCAGCTTCAACCTCCTGGTTCGAGGAAAACGAGGATTCACTGCCATCCTCGGGGATTCCATCGAGCAGGGTTTTGCAAAGGTCGGAGTTGTCGCCCAGTTCCTTGGCGCGCAGCAGCTCCGCGCGGGCGTGAAGCCGGTCAGCTTTTCTTTTCGCCGGGTCAATCCAGGTAGCGGCGCGGCTCAGCAAAGAGGAGCCCAGGGCTTCGTGGGCCACCATATCTTCCGGATATCGCGCGACAACCTTCTCCAACAGCGCCGCCGCCTCGGGCAATTTGTGGTCTTTGTAGAGCTGCATGCCCTGCTGCCGGTCAGGATCGTTGTAGTTTGTCTTGGCGGCCTGGGCGGATGATGATTGCGCAAAGCTGGAAACGGACAACAGAACAACCCACACGATGACCAGAAGCCAACGCTCGAGGCGCATAAGAAATCTCCTTGGGGGAAAACAGATTTTATCCCAAAATGACCGCTATTCATGCTGGAACGTGAAGAAATAATGAACTTGCAGACAGGAGCTGGCGCACTTTCGCCCCTGCTGTATCCCAGAAATGAGTGATGAGGCAAGTTGGCACGGTTTGAGGGGGGGTGGGGGTTACTAAGTAACCTCTGAGCTGGACGCTCTTGGGGAGAGGGGGTGGGTATTACCCGAGTAATGAATCCGGCGGAGGCAGAAATATCCCGTCACCGCCCTGGAGCCAGGGAGGCGTGGATCGAGGTTTTCAAAGACCAGCGGGGCAGAGCCCCAAATACATCATGCCAGCAATTTCATAGAAGGCAAGGATTTGATACCAGAGCTCAATTTTTGCTGCACAAGAACGAGGGGATTCTGGCGACACGGGGACTGAACAGAACGTGCCCTGACAATGCGCCTTGCAGGGTAGCGTGAGACAGCTATTGTGGAATTGCGTTTAATGTTTTGGTCCCATATTCGTCGTCGGTGGCACATGCTGTTTCAAAAAATTCGCCAGGCGAGTATGGGCGTCAATCTGGTTTTCGCGGCGGGCGAAGCCGTGGCCTGCTTGCGCATCTGCGGAATTTTCTGCGCCATTGCCGGAAAAGTGACTTGACTTCTTATATCTATATATGTAGAGTTAATGGCATGGAGAGCAGGATTCGCATGTCGCGTCAGACAGTTGCCGTGTTGGGCTCACTGTTGGCGGAACCAGCCACATGGCAATATGGCTACAATTTAAGTCGTGAGACCGGCCTAAAATCGGGCACGCTGTACCCGATACTTATGAGATTGTCAGCGAGTTCCCTTCTGGAAACGCGTTGGGAACAGGCTGATCCCGGGCGTCCGCCGCGCCACATGTATCGCTTGACGCAAAACGGATTGCGCCAAGCCCGGCAGTTTCTGACAGAAGCCCGGGAGCGCGGTTTTGCGCCGCGCCTGAGGCCGGAAGGGAGCCGGGCCTGATGGAACGCAAGACAATTTGTCGTATCAGTAAAAAGGCGATGCGCTGGTTGCTGCGTTGGACTCCCAGGCATTTCCAGGGTTGGGGAATGGCCATGGCGGCAGAGTTGGAAGTGATAGACCAGCCGCTGGAATCGCTGCAATGGGTGCTCGGGTGTGCCGGCGTCATTCTGCGGCAAGCCATATTGAACGTTTGTTTTGGTGCATGTCGTGACGCATGGTTCTGGATCACGGCCAAGGAGGAGGGCACAGGTATGAGGACCGCAAGAATTGCAGCGATATCAGCCCTTTTGATTGTATTTGGTTTTTTCTTTGCCCCAAGCTTTCGCCAAGCCATGAGCATAGCCGGGGATACGCTCTACGGCGTTCCTTGGGCCCGCTCTGGCAGTGGACAACAAGAACTCCGCGGATTGCGCCTTGAAGCGGAGCGAGAGCACGACGCAAAGATGCTGGCCTATGTGGCCCTTCATGAAGATAGTCTTGAGATCGCTGGGCAAGATGCTGATAAGGCCGTTGCAATTGATCCTCAGTGGACGTGGGTCTATTACGTACTTGCGGGACGGGATATGGGTGGAATGCCGCATCCTCTCAATCCACAGCTCGCCACTTGGATTGCGAAGCTTCAGCGGTGGGACCCGCAAAATGCGGCGCCTTACCTGCTTGAAGCCGAACGGCTTGTTCATGCGACCCGCTTCGATCATAGCGCCGAACAGAAGATTGCCGGAAACAGTCTTTGGATCCAGACCATGACACTCGGTTTTGATGCCCCCAGGTATGACATCTATTTTCAGCAGCGTTTCAATATAGAAAGGTATATTGCCAGGCAGCAAGGCCTTGGCAACCCCTTGCGATTCACGCTCTCGTTAATATCGCATCCGCTGCCCAACCTTGCCGGTGTTCGTCAATATGAAAAGCTCATCCTGAGTGGCGCCCAAAACTCGTCAGATCTGAATCAGCAAGCTCGGCGAGTGGCCTTATTCGGTGAACGAATGATGGCCAGCGACACTGAAATCGAAGAAATAAGCGGACAGGAACTTGCGCTTATTGGATATCGGAAACTAGAGGGGCTCGCCTTGCCGACCGATCGGGCGTTTATTGCCGTTCGAATCGCTCAATTGGAGGCGATGAAGTCCCGGAAAATACCTACCTTTTATCATGCTCCCTTCAGGGATGCATTTGCGGCCAACGCTGCGATTGTTCAGGTATGTTTTGTTCTTATGTTGATCACAGCTCTGACCCTGGCAGGTTCGTGTGCGGTCCTGGTTTTTCGATGCTCGAAGTGGTCCAGTACGATAAAAACAATATTCTACATTGCGGTCGGCGGCCTGCTGACTACCTCTGCAGTCGCTTTCGTGGCCTATCTTCCGTACTTTCAGTTGGTGACGCAGGCCACGGCCACTCCGTCTTCAGTGAAAAGCAGTGTGCCTTTGTTGATGCCGTTGCTTTCTTTTGCCAACCCTGCATCCTACGCCCGTCACGGCGGAGTCTATGGCTGGGCTTGCGTGCTGGTATTGCTTACATTTTTGGCGCTGTGGATTTTGGTGCGCCAGTTCCATCGTTCTCGTTCTGAAACCCCAGCGGTGAATGCCGGCTAACTCAGGTTAACCTCAGATCAGCGGGCCTTTGCATTTCCGCTTAGCGCCACCGGCGGCACATGCTGCTTCAAGAAATTCGCAACGCGAGTATAGGCATCAATCTGATTTTCGCGCCGCGAGAAGCCGTGGCCTTCATCTTCGTAGATTTTGAGTTCGGCCACGCCGCCGCGTTTATGCACGGCGTCGGCTACCTGTTGGGCTTCTGACTTAGGACAGCGGGGGTCGTTGCCTCCGGCCAGCAGCAATAACGGTGCTTTGATCTTATCCACAAAGAAAATAGGGGAGCGCTCTTCGTAACGGGCTTTTTCTTTGACCAAGTCGCCCATAGTGGCCAGATCAATTTCGCGAAGCAGCGGGTCCTCGTTCGCGATCTCGGTAAACCAGTTGACGAAAGGAACAATGGCTACGCCCGCGGCCCACACTTCAGGCGCTTTGGTCACGCCCATCATGGTCATGTATCCGCCGTAGCTTCCGCCCATAATGATGAGTTTCTTCGGGTCTACATAGCCGGTTTTCCTGATCCAATCGGCAGCGGCCAGATTGTCCTGCAGATCGCCGCCGCCCATATCGTTAAAGTTTGCTTCCTGAAAATCTTTGCCATAGCCGGTTGAGCCACGATAGTTGGGCGCGATGACGATGTAGCCCTGGTTCACCAGATATTGCACAGCGCGATCGAAGGCGTTTACCGTCTGCGAAGTTGGCCCGCCGTGGATGTAGACAATCGCCGGGTTCTCCGGCTTGCGCTGCAGGTTGTAGGGCATATAGACGAAAGCGGAAATCTGCCACTTGCCATCCGTGCTGGGATAGTGGGCCAGAAAGGGCTCGACCATGTCTTCGCCGCGCACCCCGGCCGCCAGCGAGTGCGTGACGGCATACGATTGGGCTGAGCTGAGGTCGTAAACCCAAACATCGCTGGGCGAATCCGGGCCATTGTGGTAGATGAGAAGTTTAGTGCTGTCGCGGCTGAATGCCGACTCTGCTCCGCCCAGCGTGTTGGTCCCTTTTTTGAGCGGCAGGGTTTGCGTGCTGCGGCTCTCAATGTTGAAGACCATCACATCGGTGTTGCCGTCTACATTCGAGGTCCAGGTGAGCAGCTTGCCGTTGGGAGAAAAGTTTCCGCCCCTAGATTCCCATTTATCCATAGTCAGCCAGCTGATTTGTTGCGTGGCAATATCCATCAATCCAATGTTCTGGTAGCTGTTGGCGGCGTCGGAGGTGATCAGCAGGGAATTGCCGTCGGGCGACCAATCGTTCACCACAAAATGCAGGTCGCCTTTGTGGTTCGTCATGTTTTTGCTCTTGCCGGTGGCTACGTCGGCAATCATGATGTTGGAATCTTTTCCGTTGGCATTTTCCAGCGTGTAGGCGACCTGCGTGCCGTCGGGCGACCAGACGAAGTTGGCAACGCTCAGATGGTGAGGCGTTCCTTTGGTGATGTGCTGTACCTGGCGCGTGCCGATATCCATCACATCAATTTCCCAATTTGGAGCTGTCTTGGGCTTCACCAGGTAGGCGAGGCTCTTGCCATCGGGCGACCATGCGGGATCGGTCTCGGCGATCTCGGGCGTGCGCGTCAGGTTGGTGACCTCTCCGCCGGCGGAGTGAACAAGGAATATGTCCCACTGCTCGTTGCCGTCGTGGTCAGAGATGAAAGCGATCCACTTGCCGTCAGGCGACCACGCCGGCGACCCCTGACGCTGGTCGCTGACCGTGATCTGCACCGGCGAGCCGCCGCTGGTTGAAACCAGCCACAAGTTGCGGCGTCCGCTGATGTTGCTGATGAAGGCGACGCTTTTGCCGTCTGGAGACCACGCCGTGCCCCCGATGGTGTAACTCATAAACAATTTTTCGAGAGCAAACTTCTGCACGTCAGGCTTGCTGCGGCTGACGATCTGCTGCGGATCGGTGATGGCCAGAGCGTTTTCCTGGTTTACAGCGGCGCCTTGGGCCGGGGCGTTGGCTTTCGCGTTGGCGTTTTCCTGGCTGAATGTGGCGGCAACCATGAAGATCACCATAGCAAAGATCAGGAAGATGCGCATAAGTGCTGGCGTGATATGCCGAGTTTAACCCAGGATGTGGCAAATCAAGAAACCATTCACCACGGAGGCACGGAGGAATTGGGTCATTGAGTCATCGGGTCATTGAGCCATTGCAACCGGATTGAATAATTGCGGATTTGGTAATTGCCTAATTGAATCTGCACGCGCAAAATCATTGCCAAATTCCACACTCATCCGAGTCTTCGGGATTCTTCGCCTATAGCTCAGAATGACAATCTGGAAGAATCTGCGTTGTTTCTCCCGTCTCTGCCGTTAAAGAAAACCCAGCCGTCGTTAATCTGAAACGCTGGGAGTGTCCCACATGTTTGTTCCTAATCTTTCCCCAAATGGAACTAAGGAAAAAGAGCCAACGTAGTTACGAAAAAAGATTCGGGTGTTAAGAATCTTTTCTGCTCGCTCCTGAGTAGATGCTCCTATAGGGTACTCGTTTTACCAAACCATACCAAGGAGCCTGTATTGAAGAATACATTTTTCGTTTTAGTTGTTCTGCTTTTTTCTTCCCTCTCTTGCCTGGCACAAGTAGTTGTGTCATCTCCAACGCCTGGGGCCACGGTGAGTTCCCCGGTTCACTTTGTGGCTTCTTCTCCGGGAGCGGTGGCCATGCGCATTTATTCCGATTACCAGAGTATTTTTCTTGTTAATAGCAGTTCCCTCGATACAACGATTGATTTACCCGGCGGAGATCACCATATTGCCGTGCAGTCGTGGAGTGCTTCAGGCGCGGTCCAGATACAAGAGCTTCACATCAACGTCGCCGGCAATGGCGCAGGGTCTGAAGCTGAACATCCGGATATCGCCCAAATACAAAATCGCCCGGACTGGCAGAACTGTGACCAGTGCGCGGGCAAGGGAGGCGATGGGCCGGGCACCAGCCACAATATGGCCCAGTACATCACTTCGCCTTCTTTGACTGGATCTTCCGCCCAATTCTGGGTGGGAGGGTCGCCGTGGGGAGCGAGTCTGTGGTGGAACCAAATCGGCGGAAGAGACGATGTTACCAGGTTCGGTTACAGTCTTGATTTTCGCGTGGAGAATCCGGAAAACGCTCAAGCGCTGGAGTTCGACATGAATCAGAATGCCGGCGGATTGCGCTATATCTACGGTACCGAGTGTGACATCAAAGACACTCATACCTGGAGAGTCTGGAATTCGCAGGATCGCCGCTGGGTTTCTACGGGGGTTGGCTGTGCAATGCCCGCCGCAGGAAGCTGGAACCATTTGGCGTGGGAATTTGAGCGGACTGGCGGTGGGGTGCATTTCACTTCCGTGACCTTGAACGGCCAGCGCCATGACATAAATTTCTGGTTCCCTGCGTATCAGGAAGGCGGCAGCGGCCTGGACGTAGCCTTTCAGGTTGATCTGGATGGCTCGGGAGGAGAGGTCAAGGCATATCTCGACAATGTTGGGGTAACGTTCCGGTAAGAGCCACATATTGGGTCCGTCGCCCGGAAGGTGACGGACTCTAATAGTTTCAAGTTTCAAGTTTCGAACCCCGGGGGCGAAGGGGCGAATTTTGAGGGCCTAATCGGTACGATCCGGCAGAGTGGGATCGTGTCCTGATACAAACTCATTCTTGAAAACATGCTTGCTTTGTTGACATCCTTGAACATTGTCTAGATTTCGTCATGGAGAGGGAAAAATCCAAGTGCGGTCCGATTTAAGCCGTGGGCAGTTCCCATCGCCATCCGAGGTTCCCTCGGCAAGCTCAGGACAGGCTCTTCGCCGCAGAAAACGCAGCTCAGGATGACATTTTCTAAAATTGAGGATTTTTCGAGGATGTCAACAGGTGTTTACCAGGCAATTGGCCACGCGGGTCCGGGAACTGCTTTGCAGCTAAATACGGCCTTTCGTTACAGCTGAGAGCGGGAAAAGAGCGTAAAATTGTAGTATGCCCATGACCAACAAACAACAGTCCGAACTCCTGATGAAGACTGCTGAGTTCTATCGCCGCTCCCTTGCCAACTACCCTGAATATGTCAAAACAGAACGGAAGGCACGAACCAGGAAGCAGCTCGAGGCAAGGCTCGAGGTCATCCTAAAGGAAATTGAGGCTCTAGCCTCGTAACTGGATCTGCATTTTGGCGCCGCCTCCTGGGTTTTACAGTCTAAAGATTATCGACTGAGAGCCGCTGTTTTGTGGATCTCAACGGTTGACCAGGTCTTATCAGCCGCGTGGCAGATGTTTTCCAGCGGACATTCGGCGCATTTGGGTTTGCGGGCGATGCACAGGGCGCGTCCGTGATGAATGATCTGGTGGGAGAAATCAATCCACTTCTCGCGCGGGATCACCCGCATCAGGTCTTGCTCGATGCTCTTTGGGTCGTCATTCCTGGTCAACTCCAGGCGGCGCGAGATACGGTGTACGTGAGTATCGACGACCACACCTTCCGCCTTTTTGAACCATGTGCCCAGCACGACATTGGCGGTCTTGCGGGCCACGCCGGGCACGCTCAGCAGCTTTTCCATGTCATCGGGAACCTGGCCGCCAAACTCGCTGATGATTCGTTGCGCGGCTCCTACCAGAGATTTGGATTTGTTGCGGAAAAACCCGGTGCTGCGGATATCGGGCTCGAGTTGTTCAGGTTTTAACGCGGCAAAGGCCTGCGGCGTGGGATATTTTTGAAAGAGGCCGGGCGTAACTATGTTGACGCGCACGTCGGTGCATTGGGCGGAGAGAATCGTCGCCACCAGCAGCTCCCACGCGCTCTTGTGATGCAGGGCGCAGGTCACCTTAGGATATTGGGCGTCCAGTCGCTTCAGAATTTCGGCGACACGCTCGGGCGCAACCGGATCATATTTGCCTTGGTTTTTTTTGGACGTCGCCGATTTTTTGTTCGGCATGGATTTGGAGGTTGTTTTGGTAGTCCGTTTGCTTTTCGTGGTTTTTGGCTTTTGGGTTAGAGGCATGAACTTATCTCATTTAAGAACTTAATCAATCTCAGCGTCGTCCCCTAGGGACTCATATCACTGTTTGCGCATACCCAGCGCTGAAGCGCTTGGCTATAGTACGGCACCCCTTCGGGGTTGTTCTTCACATCCCACAAACTCAGGTCCTGAATACAAACCTGAGTTCTAACCTTTTGTGCAAAGCGGCCTGCGATTACAATGATGGGCAGGAACATCACAGCTTATCAGGGGAATCCCGATGTCTTCCACTACCATGCAAACCGCGCAAAGCCAGCTGCCTGCCGTGCCTTTGACCATTGAAGGCGCCAGCGTTCTGCATAGCATGATGCGTTTCCGCCGGACGGAATGGCGCAAGCTGGGCGAGCCCGCCCGCGCCGAACTGGTAAAAGAAGCCACACTCGCGCTGCAGCAGATGACGCATAACAGCGACGGCCAGAGCGCGTTGTATTCCATCTTAGGCCACAAGGCAGACCTGCTCTTTGTGCACTTCCGCCTGTCATTCGAGCATCTCAAGGCTGTCGAACTGCAGCTTGCGCAACTGCGCCTGAGCGATTTTCTGGAGCCGGCGACGTCGTATCTTTCCGTGGTAGAGCTCGGGCTGTACGAATCCACGGTCAAGCTGTACCGCGAGCTGGCCGAAAAGGGAATTGCGCCGCACTCGACAGAGTGGAACCGCGAGACCGAACAGGTGCTGCAACGGCAGCGCGAGGCCATGCGTCCGCGCTTGTTTCCTGAAATCCCTCCGGCGCGTTACATCTGCTTTTATCCCATGGACCGCCGCCGCGGGGAAGAGAAGAACTGGTACACGCTGCCTATCGAAGAGCGCCAGCGCCAGATGGAGGAGCACGGCCTGGTGGGCCGCCGCTATGCCGGCACCGTAAAGCAGATTATTACCGGCTCCATCGGCTTTGACGATTGGGAGTGGGGCGTCGATCTTTTCGCCGACGATCCTCTGGTGTTCAAGCGGCTCATCTACGAAATGCGCTTCGACGAAGTCAGCGCGGTTTACGCTCTTTTCGGCACGTTCTACGTTGGCGTGCGTTGTCCGGCTTCAGGACTGGGCAAGCTTCTAAGCGGTGAGCTGCCTACGTTCCAATGATTATTCTGTCTGGCGAACTGCTTTATCGCCTGCTATCTCTAGATATATACTCCCGCATCATAAGAGGTGATTTCATGGCGAGTGAATGGCGTCTCAAAGCGGAGTACGTCAAAAATTGCAACTGCGCACCGGGATGTCCGTGCGATTTCTGGGCGCCGCCTACTCACGGTCCTTGCAAAGGCATGATGGCTTTCCATGTCCTTGAAGGGAATTACGGCAACACCGGGCTCAATGGAGTGATTTTTGGCGGGACCTATCATTGGCCCGCCGCGCTGCATCTGGGCAACGGCACCTTCCAGCCTTACTTGCAGGAAAAGAGCACACCCGAACAGCGAGATGCCTTGCTTACCATCATGAGTGGAAAGGCCGGCAATGCCTGGTTTGAGGTGCTGGCCAGCGTTGTTTCCGCCGTCCTGGAGCCAAAATTTGTGCCTATCACATTTGACTTCGATCTTGAGAAGCGCAAGGCCAGCATTAAATTCGGCAACGAGGTGCAGACCACGACCGAGCCCATTACGGACCTCGCCGCCGGCAGGGAACATCGCATTCGCCTGGAGATGCCCAATGGCATGGAGTACAAGCACCCGGAGATTGCGACCGCAAGCCTGCTGCGCTCGACTGGCGCTATTGCCTTTGACTGTCCATCGGCACATAGTTCGCTGGCCGTAGTGGAACAGACGCATCGCGGGTTGACGGCCTAGCCCTGTTTCATGGCGCCTTCTTCCACAGATTCGGCGCCGGGCCCCTCTTCTCCCAGGGTTGCCTTTGCAGAACGGAACGTCTATCTCATCGCGCTGATATTTTTTGCCATCAGTGCGGGTCTAACCATTTACTTTAACCGGTCAATGTCTGCCGGCATGCCTATGCCTGGGAACTGGACGATGAGCATGATGTGGATGATCATGCCCGGCGATACCTGGTTCACCGGCAGCCTTGGATTTATCGCCATGTGGACTGCAATGATGATTGCCATGATGCTGCCCTCAACCCTGCCCATGCTTTTGCTGTATCGCCGGGCGGCGGCATTCCACGGCGAAGCTCATTCAGGTGGGGCCACATTTCTCGTTGCCAGCGGCTATTTCCTGGTATGGGCACTCTTTGGAGTCGTTGCCTTCACGGCCGGACTTGGCATTAGCCAGGGAGCCATGCATTCAGACCCATTCAGCCGCCTGATTCCGCTGGCCGGGGGAGTGGGATTGTGCATTGCGGGGATTTATCAGCTCACGCCATGGAAGTCGACCTGCCTGAAGCATTGCCGAGATCCACTGACGGTCGTAGCCCACCACCTGCAGCGAGGCCGGCTGGGTGCTTTCCGTCTGGGTATTCATCATGGAGCTTTCTGTGTCGCCTGTTGCTGGGGACTGATGCTGATGCAACTTGTACTCGGAGTGATGAACCTGTGGGTCATGGTGGTCCTGGCGGTGATCATTGCACTGGAGAAGCTGCTGGTGAGAGGAGAGTTCGTGGCGCGACTGACCGGAGCCGCAGCGATTGTTGCCGGGGCCACAGTTGCGGCGAGGTCCCTGATTTAGGATTGCAGCGTCCTCAAAGTGTGAGTCGAAGCAATAACCGTAACTGTGGTCTGCGACGAAATGCCATTTGACGGGGCCAAGTTGTGCCGTTACTCTGTACCATGCCACTCGTAACCGAGCCGGGCGGAAAAGGCTGAAAGTTAATGTCGGTCAAGGCAATCCTGCAAGGACAAGTCTGGCGGAACAACGCCAACGGGCAGAACTACTTAGTCACCAAAGTCTACGATGAACTGTTCACGCAATATGCCATGCTGCGCCAGGCAGATACCGACGCAGCCAGCTCACAGACCATGCGCGTGAAGGTGGCCAAGAGCGCTGACGGCGCAAGCCTGCCGGGTTTTACCTATACGCAAGAGTCACAAGATTTCTAACTCTGGGGCAATGCTTCTTCAAGGCCTCGCATCCTGACTTTGTAATTGGAGCTATGTCGCAGCCGTTTAAATGTCCGCATTGTGGTGCGCATGACTACACGATCATCCTCACAGGATGTGAGGTGAGCGGCGCGACCTTGCAGGAAGATTTTGCCTGGGACTGGCAGCGAGGCGAATATTGTTCCGATGGGACCGTAATCGTGAGCAGCGAATCGGTGGAGAACGAAGGCGGTCGAGCCATGTGCCTGCAATGCGAAAAAGACGTGTCGGAAGCCGTGGCTGCTTACGAAGACCAGCAGGAAAGCGCGTAAAACAGTACTCGGTACTCAGTACTCAGACTGAAAAAGCTCTCATCTTCGGAACAAAGGAACAAAAATTCTGGGCACGAGTTAAGCCAAAATAAATTCTAATCATGATCTCTAAAATTCTTGCCGCGTTGAGCGGATTTATTACGGCCTTTATCAAAGCGGTGGGTTATAAGGGCATCGTGTTGCTCATGGCCATCGAGTCGGCGTGCATTCCGCTGCCATCCGAAGTTATCATGCCGTTCTCCGGCTACCTGGTTTCGCAGGGACGCTTCAGCCTGCTGTGGGTCGCAACTGCCGGAGCCATTGGCTGCAACCTGGGTTCGGAGCTGGCCTACACCATCGGATATTTCGGCGGACGCCGCCTGGTGATGAAATTCGGCCGTCTCATCTGGCTGAGCGAGCATGAGATCGACTGGGTACACAATTTTTTTCAGCGCTATGGCGACATTACCGTGTTTATCGCCCGCCTGCTTCCCGTAGTGCGCACCTTTATCGCCCTGCCCGCGGGCATCGCTCGAATGCCGCGGCTGCGCTTTCATCTCTATACGTTTTTAGGATCATGGCCGTGGTGCTTTGTCCTCGCGTATCTGGGCATGAAAGCCGGTGAGCACTGGGACTATCTGCGCGCGTACTTCCACAAATTCGACTTCGTCATCGCCATTCTGCTCGTCGTGGGAGCGGCATGGTTTATCTGGTCGCGCTGGAAACACCGTATAAAGACAGCTCCCAGCTCCTAAAGGCAGTTCTCGGTTCGCAGTTGTCAGTTCTCAGTTGCGGCTTGGGAAAGTACTTCGTAATACCACACGAATATTTGCCAGGTATCAATCAATGCGCGTGGTCTTTGCGATCATTTTTTCGTAGGTCTTCCAGGGAATGAGTTTGCGCAGCCAGTATTGCAGAGTGGCGTCGCGGCCGATGCGATAGCGCAAGCGCGGATTGGGGTCGCTTGCGATATCGGCAATGAGGCAGGCAACTGCGCGTGCATTTGCCTTGGGCACGTCTTTTTGCACCCAGGCGGCAAAGCGCCGGGCGCGGTCGTGGTTGGGAGATTGCGGAGAAAGGGCAAATGAACCGATGCGGACGTTGCGGTCCCAAATATCGGTCTTGAAGGCTCCTGGTTCCACCAGAACTACGCGGATTCCGAGGGAGTGGGTCTCGATGCGCAACGCTTCGCTCCAGCCTTCCAAGGCAAACTTTGAGGCGGAATAGCTGCTTACCACCGGTTGTGCCACCAGGCCGCTGATGGAAGAGACCATGATGATGTGTCCCGAGCGCTGCTGCCGCATCACGGGCAGCACAGCCTGCGTCATGGCGACATGGCCGAAGAAGTTGGTATCGAGCTGCTGGCGAATTTCTTCCAAGCGCATGTCTTCGGCGAAGCCGCTCATGGCAAAGCCGGCATTGTTGAGCAAAACATCAATACGCTCATAGCTGCGAACAATTCCGGCGATGGCGTCGGGAAGGGAAGCAAACTGGGTGACGTCAATCTGGCGGACCTCGATTTTGTCTTGAACTCCGGCGGACACGGCTGCCTCATCGAGGCGCTGTCGGCGTCCGGGATCGCGCATGGTGGCCACGACGAAAAAGCCGTCTTTGGCCAATTCCACGGTGCTTAGCAGTCCTATGCCGCTGGAAGCTCCGGTGACAACTGCAATTTTCGATGTCATTTGCAAAACTCCCTCCAATACGAGAAGATACAAGATTCTCATGAGCTGGCGGTTTGGGCTGTACATTTCGAATTTTCCCGCTAAGGATATCAATGGCCACACACTTAAAAAAGCAGAGCAAAAAAACTGAGTCGAAGAAAGCGGAGCACATTGCTCCGGCAAAAGGCAAGCTGGGCATCATGATTCCCGGAATGGGAGCTGTAGCCACCACATTTGTGGCGGGCGTGGAAGCGGTGCGCAGCGGCCTGGCCAAACCCATCGGTTCGCTGACCCAGATGGGGACTGTTCGCCTGGGCAAGCGCACCGACGGCAGGTCTCCGCTGATCAAGAAGTTTGTTCCCCTCGCCGACCTCAGCCAGCTTGTCTTCACCGGCTGGGATATTTTTGAGGACAACATGTATGAAGCGGCGCGCAAGGCCGGGGTACTGGAACGCGAGCTGTTGGACGGCATCAAGCCGTTCATGGAATCGGTGAAGCCGATGCCGGCGGTCTTCGACAAGAACTACGTGCGCCTGCTCGATGGGCCGAACGTCAAAAAGGGCCCGAACAAGATGGACCTGGCCGAGCAGGTGCGACAGGATATCCGCGACTTCAAAAACTCTTCCGGCGCCGACCGCCTGGTGGTGATGTGGTGCGGTTCGACGGAAAGCTTCCTGGAGCCCTCGGCAGTCCACAAATCGGTGAAAAATTTTGAGAAAGGGCTGTTGAATAACGATGAGAACATCGCTCCCTCGATGATCTACGCGTATGCCGCGCTTTCTGAAGGAGTCCCCTTCGCCAATGGCGCGCCCAACCTGACTACAGATATTCCCGCCATGGATGAGCTTTCGCGCGCCAACCACGCGCCTATCTGCGGCAAAGATTTTAAAACCGGCCAGACGCTGATGAAGACTGTTCTGGCGCCGGCCTTCAAGGCCCGTATGCTGGGCCTGAGCGGATGGTATTCGACCAATATCTTAGGTAATCGCGATGGCGAGGTGCTGGAAGATCCGGGATCATTCAAGACCAAGGAAGAATCGAAGCTGGGTGTGCTGGAGCACATCCTGCAGCCGAAGCTTTATCCGGAGCTTTACGGCAATATTTTTCACAAGGTTCGCATCAACTACTATCCGCCGCGCGGCGACAATAAAGAAGGTTGGGACAACATCGACATCTTCGGTTGGCTGGGGTATCCCATGCAGATCAAGGTTGATTTTCTCTGCCGCGACTCTATCCTCGCGGCGCCCATCGTGCTCGACCTCGTGCTCTTCATGGATCTTGCACAGCGCAGCTCGCAGTTGCGCGACATCGGCATTCAGGAATGGCTGAGCTTCTATTTCAAATCTCCAATGACCGCGCCCAAGCTCTATCCTGAGCACGACCTGTTTATTCAGTTGATGAAGTTGAAGAACACCCTACGACACTTGAGAGGGGAAGAGCTGATTACTCACTTGGGATTGGAGTATTACGATTAATTCTTTAGCAATCAGTACTCAGCATTCAGCCCCTAAACAAGCATTTAGCCGTTAGCATTTGGCCGCTTAACAGTTTGAACCGGGGAGGGCTCAAGGTCCTCACCATTTTGGCAGCTTGATCGTGTTCCAGGGGTCAAGTGCTAAGTGCTAATTGCTTGTTTAGGGGCTGATTGCTGACTGCTCAATCTGATTGCTGCTCTTCTGCATCTAATCCGGTATGAAAGTCGCAGGCTGCGCGGCGCTGTTGATCTCGGTATTGTTTTTGTGTGCAGGCGCTCAATCCGCCACCCCGGGGGAATTTCGCGGACACATTGTGAACTCTGCGGACGCACCGGATTCCACCTTCTATATTTACGTCCTGGGACAAAATCATCGGGTACGTAAAGTAGCCATCCAAAAAGCTGAAGTCGTATACGCCTCCGAGGTCCCGGTTCCGGAGCGTAAGCCCCATCCCACTGCGTCTCTGATTGAAGGGGCCGAGGTTCGGGTGACGGCGATTCAGGGTACGAATGGGAGCTGGGAGGCAAGGAGAGTAGAAATTCTACATACCGCTCCCGTCAAAATCGATGCCCGGTCAGGAAAAATCTGACTTTTAAGTAACCTGAAGGGGGTTTTTGGCGTCAAACGTACAAGGGGATTCCCTCTCTCCGATAAGAATTATGGACTATAATCAAAGGCATTCCGGGTCAGAAGCTCGTGAATACCCCGATGCCCGCGTTTCAGCAGCCGGCGCGGCCCATCCTTTTTGATTTGGCTGGCAAGGGGAGCGTTCCAATGAAAAGCATTTTCAACCTGAGACCGGTTTTTGCAGTGGTCTTGCTGGTTTCTTCTTTGGTTTGGGTCAATAACAGCTTTGCCCAGGCTACTTCTAGTAATTCGTCCAATGACAATAAGCCGGTAGCTGCGCAACCTGCTTCCACGGTACCCGCGCCTTCAACTACTGTCCCTGCCGGGGCGCAGTCGATTCCGGTTAACCAGCCTGCAGCAACGGCGCCGAGCGCACCTGCAGCGACGCGGCCTGCCCCTGCTGCTACTCAGCCTGATCCGGCGGCTATGCAGCCCGCGGCCACGCAGTCCGCGACTCCTGATTCGCAACCGGCTTCGTCAGACGCGCAGCAGCAACCTGCGGACAAAGACGCCAAGACAAATCAAAAAGACACTTACAAGCATGATGGCGGCAAAGATGACGTCGACGCTATCGGCAACCGGAAAGGCGTGGGTGGACGGGGATTAGGCAACTGGTACTCCTATGAGAAAGAAATAGCTTTGGGCAAGGAGTACGCGCAGCAGATCGAAGCCTCGGTGAAACTGATTAACGATCCGGTGATTACCGAGTACGTTAACCGCGTTGGACAGAACCTGGTCCGGAACTCCGATGCCAAGGTTCCATTCACCATCAAAGTGATTGACTCCGATGAAATCAACGCCATGGCGTTGCCGGGCGGGTTCTTCTACGTCAACTCCGGGCTGGTTCTTGCCGCCGATAACGAGGCGGAGCTGGCTGGAGTGATGGGGCACGAGATCGCGCACGTTTGCGCGCGCCATGTTACGCGGCAGATGACACGCAGCCAGTGGGCCCAGTTCGCCACCTTGCCTTTGATCTTCGTGGGCGGGCCCGCTGGGTATGCCGCCCGCCTGGGCGCCGACCTGCTGGTGCCGGCTACGTTTATGAAGTTTTCTCGCGCCTACGAGGCCGAAGCCGACCACTTGGGTGTGCAGTATATGTATCATGCCGGCTACGATCCGCAGCAGTTTGTCTCCATGTTTGAAAAGATGGAGAGCCTGGAAAAGAAGAAGCCGGGCACGATTGCCAAGATTTTTTCCGATCACCCGCCAACGCCGGACCGGATTGAAGCTACGCAGAAGGAGATTGCTACCATTCTGCCTCCCCGTGACAGCTATATTGTGAACACCTCGGAGTTCGACGACGTCAAAGCGCGTTTGGCAGTCCTGGAGAACAAACGCAAGCTGGATGACTCCAAAGACACCAACAAACCGACTCTGCGCCGGGCCAGCAGCACTCCGGATACGACGAGCAATCCGAACAGCAAGAGCGGCGATGATGACCGGCCGACGCTGCACCGTCGCGATGACGATCAGCACTGAGATTAATTTAGAATTTCCCTCCTGGGCGTGCTTTTGCGCGCCCTATTTTTTTTGCAGGGCTGCGGGTTCGATGTGCCGCTCCAGGGAGAGGGGATAAGTATCGGCGGAGTTTGGAAGTCTGAGCTTAACGGCTGGCGGCATTGGGAATGCCACGATCTTCAGCAATGCGGGTCAGCAGGACGCGAACCAGCTCCAACTCGGAGGCGCCGTCTGCGGGATAGGTAGCGCTGGCATACAGGCTTGCCACCGTAGGCGACGCAGGTTTCTCTTCGGCGCGGATTTTCCCCAAAGCATCTCTTAGTTTGCCGGCCACATTTTGCAGCCGTTCCGCACCGGTTTCCGGCAGCACCAGCACGAACCGGTCTGGCCCGTAGCGGCATATGCTGTCGACTCCGCGCATCTGTATCTTGAGAGTCTGCGCGACCTTGCGCAAGATAGTATCCCCATGCTCAAAGCCCATGCGGGTATTGAGTTGGGCAAAGTTCTTGAGTTCGATCATCAGCAAAGAAAACTGTTTGTGATAACGCTTGCTGCGGGCAATTTCTTCGGCAGCCAGCACGTGAAAATAACGCTGGTTGTAAAGTCCGGTAAGGGAATCGGTATGAGTGATGCGCCGCAGCTCTTCGGCAAGCTGCACGCTGCGAATGGCGGTAGCGCAAACATCGGCCGCGGCTTGCGCGATGGAGCGGTCGTCGGCGGAAAAGAAATGCGCTGTCACGTGCGCAATCACCAGCGCCCCGAGGGTTTCTCCAAATGAAATCAGGGGAATGCACAGCTCGGAGCCGGTCCCGGCGAAACAAAGAGGCCACTGGGCGCGATCGGCGATATCGTTGACTACCACGTTCATGCGCGCGGCAAAAGCTTCAGCCAGAATGCCGGAGCGTTCGGAGAGAACAAAACTTTCCGGGGTTGGATCTCCTTTTCCAGCATGCGCGCGCAGCATCAGCCTGCCTTCACGGTCGCGCAGCAGGATACCGATTTCAGCATCATCAAAAGTATCTTCAATCAGGTCTGCAAGATTTTCCAGAAGCTGTTCCAGGTCGTTGGCGGCAGCCGCAGAGCGGGCGATGAGGTTAATGAGCTCGATCTGCCGCATGCGGCGGCGTTCGGTGGAATATAAGCGCGCATTTTCCAGCGCCACCGAAGCTTGGGCGGCAAAAAGCGTGAGCAAGCCAATCAACTCATCGCTGAAGAAATCGACCTTTTCGCTGCCAATGCTGAGGACGCCAATCGCTTCTTCCCGCACCAGCAGGGGCAATGCCAGTTCGCTGCGGACTTTAGGGTCGGCGGGCACATATTTGGAATCTTTCTGTATGTCAGGAACGTACATCGGCGTTTTGTTTTGCACGACCCGGCCGGCAATGCCTTCGGGGCCAATCGCGCGCTGCTGGTCATTGAAAACGTTGTTGTAGCCGATATGAGCGCGACAATAAAGTTCGCGAGTCGCCGGATCCACGAGAAAGACCGCCGCGTTGGCGGTGGCGAAGTAATTGCGCACCACCAGAAGAATCTGGTGCAGCACGGTATCCACATCCATGCTGGAGAGGATCATCTCCGTGGATTCCTGCAACACGGCAACTTCGCGAATACTGGGATGCACGGGTTTCAACCGGTGGGACCTCGGCACAAATTTCCAATTGAAAGAGGCTTAACTGGCTTAATTATATGTCGAAGCGATTATATTTCGAACCGGGGCTTCCGTTGAATAATTTCAGGTGGCAGGGCTGGTTCCCCATGCGGGGGAACTCGACGAGGGCCGCCGCCGGCCTACACCGCTTCGCGAGCTAACAAGACAGGTTCACAAAGCGGCAGCCGAGCGACAGATTGTTGAAACGCTTGATCAAGCGGCTTCTGCGCGCCGTTGTTCGGCTCCTTCCATCGCAGGTTCATGGGAGTGCGCCGAGACTACCTTCATTTGCCGCCAGTCATAAGGAAACTCTTTACCGCAATCCAGGCACACTACATAGGTTCCAGTAACAGCCGCAGCTTCTGAGCGGCGCTGTCCTGTTCTGGTGGTAATAGGGAAGCTATAACGCCGGTGCCAGCATCCGAAAAGCATGTCAAATACATTCGTTATCATCACCAACCCCTGGGAGGTGCAGCTTTTGGTTTACTACGAGGGAGCTGCCTGAAGCCTATCCGGCTTCATTACTTTAGATTCAGAGCTGCGGGTAGAAGTTGCAAGGAAACATTTGTAAAGATAAAGTATGTCCCGCAATGCAGGACAGGGGGGATTTTAGAGAGGACCGAGACCGCTAAGTTTTCTTGTCAGGACTTTTTTTGTGGGCGGCGCACTTGGACATGATGGCGGAGCGAAGCCGGTTGCGCAAATCGTCGGGTATCTCGTACAGCTTCGAGTCGCGGTAGATCTCGATGGTTCGCTTGGTTGTGCTCACCACAACATAGCAGTTGTGGCACCATTGCAGGTGATCTTCCAGTTCGGCGCGTGTCTTGGTGTCAATAACGCCGTCAAGATAATCGGTGAGCTCTTGCAAAAACTGAGAGCATTTCACGGTTGGTTACTCCGGCTCGATTTTTTTCCAAAATACTTGGTCAAACGATCGCGCAATTGCAAGCGTGCCCGCAACAGGCGCGATTTCACAGCAGGCACGCTCAGCTCGAGCGCATCCGCTGTTTCTTCGGTCGAAAGCCCTTCTACGTCGCGCAGAACAAACACGGTGCGAAACGTAGGCGGCAGGCCCTGGACAGTCTTGCCCAGGATCTCTTTGAGTTCAGCCTGGTCGTATAACTGTTCCGGATTCGGAGACCAGTCAGCAACCTCGCGAGGGATGGCATCGTCTTCGGTCTGCACATCCTCGTCAATAGAAACGGTCTTGGCTGTCCGCCGCTTGCGCAACCGCATGAGCGCTTCGTTGACCGCAATCCTCACCAGCCAGGTATAAAACTTCGATTGCTCCTGGAAACTTTCCAGATTCTGGTAAGCCTTGAGGAACGCATCCTGAACGACGTCTTCAGCGTCCTCACGGTTTTGCGTGATGTGCTGCGCAATGCGGAAAACGTTGCGATCGTACCTCTTTACGAGCTGCTCGAAAGCGCTGATGTCACCGCGCTTGGCGGCTTGTACCAGCGCCAGCTCGTCGGTTACAGCTTCCGTTCCTTTGGATTGGATGGGAGGCATGCCAGTGGGATTCAAGAAATTCGTATTCTATTGTATCCGAAGCCCCCGCTTTGCCGGAAATCCGCAAGACCGGTCTTCATTCCGCCCTGCGGGTCTAGACAATTGATTGATAGAAATCAGCACTCTTTTTAACAGTGTTATCCTGAATACAAAACACACGCTAAGAGGTAAAACCAAGTGCTAAAAGCTTACTCCAGCACTGAATCAAACTCATGCATAAGATAGTAACTGTGGCCCTGATTTTCGTCTTTTGCCTTGTGGCGTGCAACCGCCAGCCTAAGCCGGAACCGGAGCATATCCAGGTCATTGCCCGCAAATATGCCTTTGAGCCGGCAGAGATCCACGTAAAGAGAGGGCAAGAGGTCATCCTGGAAATATCAACCACCGATGTGCAGCATGGCTTTTTTGTCAGGGAACTGGGCATTGACGAACCGCTGCAACTGGGCAAGCCGGCGATGGTGTCATTCAGGTCCGACAAAGTGGGCGAATATCGGGTCGAGTGCTCGATTCTTTGCGGTCCGGGACATGACCGCATGAAAGGCAAAATCATTGTGGAATAAGCGGGGCTTTGTCCAACCGAAGCCCTTACAGGGAAGTAACGTTACCCCGGTAACGTTACCGGCTCACCTAGTTGGTTAACATATTGACACGGCGGCAAATACGCCTAATAATCCAAGATACACCTGACTAGTTTTGCCTCCACCCCCGGGGAGAACGGCAAGTGTTGTTAAAAAGCACAGCGGATTGATAGTTCCCAATGGCAGACTCACAAGAGATAAAAGGAATCGTTGAAGGCGTAGTCGCAAAGGTATTCGATAAGCGAATATCGGAACTGCGCAAAGACCTGCACCGCGGCGTGGGCGAAAGCCTGAGCAGCCGCGTCTCCGAGCTGCAACTGGATGTTGAGACCGGCATCACCGAGGTCTTCAACTCGCGCGTGAAGGAGATCAATACACAGATCTCCAAGAACGTCTCCGATGTGCTCAACCACCAGGTAACGGACTTGCAGAAGGAAGTCGAGCAGGGTGTCACCCAGGTTATTGACAGCCGCACCGCAGAGATTCGCAACCACATTGAGCAGGGAATGACTGAGGTGCTGAACACGCGCGCCCATGACCTGCGTCATGAGATTGAAAGCGGGGTTGCCGGCGTTTTCGATCAACGCCTTGCCGAATTCAAAAAAGAAATTGAGCGCGTGGTAACGGAAGTCTCCAATCACCGGATGGGGGAGCTGCGCAAAGAAATAGAAAAGATCGTCGAGTCCTCCGCCTCCAAACGCATTCTCGACCTGCGCAAAGACGTGGAGCGCGTGGTCGCCGAAAAGGCCGACAGCCGGGTCGCTGAGCTGCGCAAAGACGTGCATAAGATCGTGCTCGATGTCACCAACAAGCGCGCCACCGACCTGCGCAAGAACGTGGAAAATGTAGTCGGCGAGACCACGGACAAGCGCGTCAACGAATTGCGCAAAGACCTTGAAAAAGTAGTGAGTGAAGTGGCCGAGCGCCGCGTCTCCAGTATTCGGCAGGATGTTGAGAACGTGGTCACCGAGGCCGGCGAACATCGCGTGCAAGAACTGCGCAAAGACATCATCAACCACGTGACTGCAGAGCTTGATTCGGTATCGCTGGGCAGGGGTTCAGAGGCCCCGGTTTCAGCCTTGCTGGATAATGCTATTTCCAAGATTCAGGAAGCCACCTCGCAGACCGACATTTTGCGTTCTCTGCTCGATGGCGCGGCGCACTTCAGCAGCCGTGTAGCTCTGCTGGTGGTTAAGAACGATAGCGCGGTGGGATGGCAGGCACGCGGTTTTGACGACAACAACGGCATCAAGAAAGTTACCGTCGATATCAACAGCGGGCTCTCGGGAAAAGCCATGCAGGAAAAAAGTCTCGTGACTGGACCGGCAGCCGAATTCGAAGGCAAGTTTGCTTCGCAGTTTGGCGCTCCCAAGGGCAATTCCGCTGTGCTGCCGTTGCTGGTACGGGAAAAAGTTCCGGCGCTGGTGTATGCCGATGCCGGAACGCGCAACGATGGCGAATCCGATACCGCGGCGTTGCAATTGCTCGTGCGTACCGCCGCCATCTGGCTGGAGACGCTGACCCTGCGCAAGGCATCTGGCATTCCTGTTGTAGCTCCAAGCGAGCCTGAAGAGGTTACTGCCGTGCCTCCTCCAACCGGGCAGACCCCGGCGCCAGGGATCCCCACGCCTGCTCCCATTGCCGTTTCTGATATCGCTCCCAAGGCATCGGCGGCGGCGGCAGCGGTTGAAGTTTCCGCGCAGGATGAGGAAGTCCACAAGAAAGCCCGTCGTTTTGCCAAGTTGCTGGTGGACGAAATCAAGCTCTACAATCAAGCCAAGGTCAACGAAGGCCGCCAGAACAGGGACCTTTACAGTCGCCTGCGAGAAGACATTGAGAAGAGCCGCGCCAGCTACGATAAGCGCTATGGCAGCACCGTGGCGGCGCAGGCTAATTATTTCACCGAAGAAGTTGTCAAAGTATTGGCGGATAATGATGTGGCCCTCATGGGCAACGGATTTCCCCGGTAAGAGTTAAGTTGTCCCCCATGGTTCTGCGTAAGTTGTTGTCACTCTGTCTCGCGGTCTCGCTGCTAGGGACCGGCTCTCCTGTTTTCGCCGCCGCCAAAAAGAAGCGCACACGAAAAGCCAGCACGGTTGCCTCGCGCGTGCGGCGCATGTCGCAGGCATTTGTTGCTTCCGCAGACCTGCGGCCCATGGCAGAGCAGCTTCTGGAAAACCGCACCCCGGCAGCTTATGCTGGGGTACAAAAGTACGCCGATGCTCATAACGGCGATGATGCCGGAGCGCTGGCGTGGCTAGTCATAGGCTATGCCCACCTTTTAGATAATCAATATCCAGATGCTATTACCGCTTTGAAGAAGGCGCAGCCTCAGGCTGGTGAACTTCGCGATTACGTGGATTATTTTCTTGCCATGTCCCAGGGATTAAGCGGAGATGCGCCGAGCGTGCTCGCTACTCTGCATCAATTTGAAACCAACTATCCCGGGTCGCTCTTTACCCGCGATGTTGCCGTGCTTCAAGGCAACGCATTGGTTGCCAATGGCCAGTCACAGGCTGCGATTGATGTGCTGGAGGGGCACCGCTCTCCCATGCGTCCCGATATCGAGTTGGCGCTGGGCCGCGCCCAGGCGCGCGCCGGAGATCACGCCAGGGCAATAGAAAGCTTCCGCAATATTTATAACCTCATTCCCCTGGCGCCTGAAGCTGCCGACGCCAACGTGGAGCTGCTGAGACTTGGACATCTGCCTCCCGCCGGCTTTGCCGACCGCAAGAAACGCGCTGAGATCCTGGCGGAAAATCACCGCGCTTCCGAAGCGGCCGCGGAATACAAAGACCTGCTGGAAGATGCGCCCGCAGCCGAGGTGTACTCGCTCAAAGTGGCATGGGGCGGCGCCCTGTGGAAGGCCGGACGCAGCGGGGAGGCGCGCGAGGTCCTGCAAAAGCTGCCGGATACCGCTGACGAACGCAATGCCCAGCGCCTCTACTACCTGGTTGAGCTTTACCGGTCAGATGAAAAGCGCATGGGCGACCTGATTACGCATCTGCGCGAGAGCGCCCCGCAGAGTCCCTGGCTGCAGGAAGGGTTGCTGGCGGTGGCCAACCAGCACCTGTTGCAGAAAGACTATGCCACCTCCGCGCGCTTCTTCGAGGAGTTGGCCTCGCGTTTTCCCGAGGGAAAGTATGCGTCTTCCGCCAACTGGAAGGCAGCCTGGCTACAGCTTCGGCAGGGTGACGTGCAGAGCGCCAGACTTGCCTTTGAACGGCACGTGGCCCTGTATCCAGCCTCGCCGGAGGCCAGCGCCGCGCTCTACTGGCGCGGGCGGCTGGCGGAAGAAGATAAGAACCTGCCACTGGCGCGGGCTTATTATCTGAAGGTCTCCGAGCGTTATTACAACGCCTACTACGCTGAACTCTCGCGCGAGAGGCTGCGCGACCTCGGTCCCTCTGACGATGTTGCCGACGAGCCTTTGCTGCACAAGATTCCTCCAGCGCAGCTTCCCACGCATTTTTCTCTGACCGCTCCGGCAGATAACCTGCGCGTGCAAAAGAGCTTGCTGCTGGGCAATTGCGGCATGGTTGATTTCGCCATCCGCGAGCTTCAAGCCGCGGGTGCCGAGCCGGGCGACAACTGGGCCACGGCGCAAATGATCAAGCTCTATACCGAAGACGGACATTACGATCGCGCCCTGCAGGCATTGAAGCGGGCGGTTCCGGGATACAACTCGTTCCAGCTCTCGGTGCTGCCGCGGCCATTTTGGGAAGGGCTCTTCCCACGCCCCTATTGGGAAAACCTAAAGCGCTATTCCGCCGAGAACAAGCTCGATCCTTTCCTGGTGGCATCGCTCATCCGCCAGGAATCGGAGTTCAATCCAGTCGCCATCTCACGAGCCAATGCCATGGGGTTGATGCAGATCCTGCCGCGCGTGGGACAGCAACTGGCCAAGTCGGAAAAGATCAGAGGCTTTAACGATGCTATGCTGCTCGATCCTAATACCAATATCCAGCTTGGGACCCGCTACTTCAAGCAGTTGCTGGAGAGGTATGACGGGCACGTTGAATACGCGCTGGCGGCCTACAACGCCGGCGCTGAGCGGGTGGACGACTGGCGCAAGAACAACTATCGCGACATCCACGAGTTCGTGGAATCAATTCCTTTTACCGAAACCCGCGAATACGTGGAAGCCATCGTGCGCAATCAGGCTGTGTATCAGCGGCTGTATCAAGACCCGTAAGTTAAAGAAACTTTCGCCGCGGATTAACGCGGATGAACACGGATCAAAAGTCACTGGACACAGAGGGTCGAGCTTTCTTTCAGGCAAACCAGCGGTACACCATGAAGTACACCACCACGCCTGTCACCGAGACATAGAGCCAGATGGGATAGGTCCAGCGGGCGATTGCTTTGTGTCGAAGGAAGGATCGCCGCAAGGCCAGCACGAGCGTTGTGGGAACCAGGACGAGCAGCGAGATGGCCAGAATTGTGTGCGAGGCCAGGATCGTGAAATACAGCGGACGCACCCAGCCCGTGCCACGAAAACGTATGACTCCAACGTGCGCGTGGTAGTAGAGATAACAAGCCAGAAAAATTGTGGAGGAGCAAAAGGCGGCGATCATGCAGGCGCGATGCGCTGCCATTTTGCCGCGTTGGATGAAGGAGTGTCCGACGAAGAGAAGAATGCCGCTGATGCCGTTGAGGGTGGCGTTCAGCACGGGGAATATAGCGTATTCCTGCGGACCGGCCGCTTGCAGTATCACGCTGGCAAAGTTATGCAGGGAGAGTTCTCCTGCGGCTGGCCATCAGCAAAGCAGCGGCAAACATCAGGACCGAGAACCCAGCCAGAATCCCCAGCGAGAGCGGTACAGAGAGGCCGGTGCTGGTTGCATCGCCGGTCGAGAACAGGGCCGTACGCAGGGCTTCTACGCCATAGGTCAGGGGATTGGCCAGCACTAGCGCGCGAATCCACACCGAGGCGCCGCTGATGGGGAACAGGGCCCCGGAGAGCAGCCACAGTGGGATAAGGAATAAGTTGATGATGGCGTGAAAGGCCTGGGTGGAATCGAGCCGCCAGGCGATGGTGAAGCCCAGGGCAGTGAGCGAAAACGAGATCAGAAAGATTGCCAGGACGGCGATGCCGATCTGCGCTAATCCCATGTGGACGCCGATCAGCGGCGCAAAAACGAGAAAAATCAATCCCTGAAGAAATGCCAGGGTCGTGCCGCCGAGCACTTTGCCCAAGACAATCGCCGAGCGGCTGGCAGGTGAAACCAGGACAGAGAGCAGGAATCCCTCGCGGCGGTCCTCAATCAGCGACATCATGGCGAAGATCGAGGTAAAGAGTACGATCATGATGAGGGCGCCGGGAAAGAAATATTCCAGGTAGTGCTGGCCGCCAGTTCCGGGACCGCGCAATGAAGATCCGAAGCCTGAGCCCAGCACCAGCCAGAACAGGACCGGCGAGATGATTACGCCCACCACACGGCTGCGCATGCGGTAAAAACGGATGATCTCACGCAGCCAAAGCGAAAACGCCGGCAGAAGCAGATCCGTATAGGGGGCGAAGCGGCGCATGGGGGCACGCTCTGGATACGAGACGGTGGTGGTGAGTGTGGACATAATTTATTTAGCTATTTAGCGCCAGCCCTCAATTTGTGTCTCCACGCCCAGTAGGGGAGGGGGGTGGGGGTTACTAAGTAACCTCAAAAACCTCCAAGTCTCTCGGCCTCAAATATTTAGAGCCACGTTACTAAGTCAGCGCCGGAGTAGTTCTGTCGTCCTTGGCGCAATCCAAGTAGTCATCGCGCAAAAAGATCCGAACGCACCTCAAAGAAATCATGAACCAGCGGCGCTCAAGAAGCAATGATTTAATATCAAGACTTTAGTTCCCGCGCATATCCGCGCCAGCTCAAACCAAAATATTCCCCACAGGGCTCCGTCATTCTTCTTTGTTACCGTTACCCGGCGCGCCAAAGAGTTTATGTGAGAACCTGAAATGGCGTCGTCCCTTCGGGACTTACATCATTTGTTTCTCACACCCAGCGCTGAAGCGCTGGGCTATAGTACGGTGCCCCTTTCGGGGCTGTTCTTTCTCGCGCTGTTCCACCAAAAATTGAGTTCGTGTCTATCTCGCGCCGTTCATGAAAATTGAGTCCGCTTGTGCCGGATCTTGTTCAGTGCTTCTTTTTTGATTCTACATCTATGCGCTCGCTCCAGAAGCGGTGGCCGGTGCGGCGTATGAAAACATCTTCCAGCGTGGGCTTGCTCACGGAAATGGATTCGATTTCTCCCGGGAAGGCCTCCACGATTTCCGTCGCGAAGCGATGACCGGAGGCCCGCTCCAGGCGCAACTTACCATCAACGATTTTTGCTTCAACTCCGAACCGCGACCGCAGCCGGATGGCAAGAGACTCGGGTTGAGAGGCCTCGATCACCATGACATCGCCGCCAATCTCGCTCTTTAACTCCGCCGGCGTGCCCAGCGCAACCAATTTTCCTTCGTGCAGAATGGCCAGGCGGTCGCAGCGTTCGGCTTCTTCCATCAAATGGGTGGTGATGAGCACGCTGACATGTTCTTCATCGCGCAGAATTTTCAGGTATTGCCACAAGTCAATGCGCGCCCCGGGATCGAGCCCGGTGGTGGGTTCATCGAGCAGCAGCACCGAAGGGTGATGCATGATGCCCTTGGCCAACTCAACGCGGCGCTGCATGCCGCCGGAAAAGGTCTCGACTTTTTCAGCGGCGCGTTCGACCAGGCCTACGCGCGACAGCATCTCTTGCACACGAGCTTTCAGGACGGAGCCGGTCAATCCATATAGATGACCCTGATGGCGCAGGTTCTCTGCTGCTGTCAGCTTGACGTCAACGCTCGGCGCCTGGAAGACCACGCCGAGGTGGCGGCGCACGAGGCTGGGGTTGCTGCGCAGATCTAAACCGGCAATCGCCGCTTCGCCGCCGGCGGGAAGCATGAGCGTGGAAAGAATGCGGAAGAGGGTGGTCTTGCCGCTGCCGTTGGGGCCGAGCAATCCGAAGATCTCAGCCGGCCGCACCGAGAATGAAACCTGGTCCAAGGCTTTGCGCTCGCCGTAAGCATGGGTGAGATTGCGAATCTCAATAGCATCACGGGTGATCGATGGTTCGGCAGTTTGCGAGGAAGTCGATGTAATTGCCAAGGTCATGCTGAAGTCATGCTGAATGAAAAAGCGCGGTGATCATCATCAAGGCGAACAGCAGCGGCAGATAAATCACCGAAGCCTGCAACAGTTGCCGCGCAGGTTTTTTGGACTGCGGCGCGGAGGGGGCCAGTCTTAGCCGCCACAGCCGCAATCCAACCCAGAAAAAAGCAAGTGAGAACAGGACCGCTCCCACAAAATAGATGCCCCCGGTCATGCCCAGTACTACGGGCGCAATACTCACGGGAATCAGGGCAGTGGAATAAAGCAGGATTTCACGCGTGGTCGAACGTCCGTCTTTCTGGACGACCGGCAACATGCGGATGCCGCCGCTGGCGTAGTCCTCTGCGTACATCCAGGCAATGGCGAGGAAGTGAGGGAACTGCCACAGCAATACGATGGCGAAGAGCGCCAGGGCCTCCCACTCCAGCATGCCGCGGGCGGCAGTCCATCCCAGCAGCGGAGGCATGGCTCCGGGAAATGCGCCCACGAATGTACATAGGCTTGTGACCTGCTTGAGCGGAGTATAAAAGAGCAGATATGCCGCCGCGGTAGCGAAGGCCAGATATCCGGTCAGCAGGTTAGTGGTCAGCGCAAGATAGATCGAACCGCCGGCGAGCAGGGCCAGTCCGAAAATGGCCGCGTGTAACGCTCCCATGCGGCCCGCAGGCAGAGGGCGTCTTTCGGTGCGGCGCATGCGCGCATCAACATCGCGTTCCATGACCTGATTCAACGCGGCGGCCCCGCCGGCGACGATTCCAATCCCCAGCAGGGTGTGCAGCAGAGTCCAGGAGAGCGACGAAATTCCGGACCTCATCGACCCCATAAAATATCCACACCAGGCCGTAGCCACTACCAAACTGGTAACGCGCGGCTTCATCAACTCGGCGTAGTTCGAGAGAAGGGAAGTTTTAGTTTTAGGCAGAATCGCCTGACTGGCCGCCTCTTGCGCTGCGATGGGTTGCATGGTTGCGCTCATACCGCGGCCTCTTTGTGAGAAGTTGCCAGCACGGGCGCGGCCACGCGAAGGTAGCGCCGGGCGCGGATAGCCAACACAAAAGTCGAAGCCAGCAACAGCGCTCCCACGCCCACGTGCGCGACCGTGGTGGCGATCATGCCAGGGAGGGGCTGGGGCGCGTCGGCGTCTTTGATGCGGGTGAAATATGCGGCCACGCCCAAGGCGATTTGCAGCATGAGCAATCCGTGCACCAAGCGGGCCGGTGTCTTGAGCTGCGGGACGGTTTTGCCTTCAATCATGCCGCGCACTGACGTCCAGATCAGGATGGCGGTGACCACAACCGCGTTCATGATATGCGGCAGGATGGACATTCCGGAATGACGGAAGGCGCCGCCAAAAAATAATTGCAGGTAGAGCACAAAGAGCGAGAACAAAGTTAGGGCCGAAAGGCTGGGGCGGCCTGAGTCGGTTGTGGGCGCAGTTGTGTTTTCAATCCAGCCGCGACTGGTGAACAGCGCCATCAGCACAATGAGGCAGAAAAATGTCTGCGCCACCGCGGCGTGGGCGGTGGAAACGTACCACGGTAAAAACATCTTTACGGTAATTCCACCCAGCACGCCCTGCACAATCACAAGCACCAGAGCTACCCATCCCAACTTGCGCATCCAGGAGCGCTGATCTTTAATCTGCGTCCAAATGGCGGCGATGATGGTCAGCAAACCCACGAATTCGGCCAGCATACGGTGACCGTGCTCGTATTTGATTCCGCCCACCATGGGAGGAATTTTAAAGAGATGTCCGAATGAAGTTGGCCAGTCTGGCACGGCCAATCCTGCCTGATTGCTGGTCACCAACGCTCCGGCAATCAGAAGAAGAAAAGTTACGCTGGCCAGGAAAACCAGAAAGCGATGAAGATTGCGGTTATAAAGTGCTGCTGAAGACAGAAAAAACTCCTCAGGTGGAACTGATTATTGTAACAAACCGAAGAGGCGTCTGATGGGGCTTGCGACCCAGCAGTGATGCTGAAGACAAGATTGGACGGTAATTAACAGGCGTGGAGTACGGTTGGATATCGTGATAGTCGCCTGGCTGATACTGATTTTGGAAAGAATGTATACGATTTCTCGTATTTTGAATGCCCTCGTCCGAGATTTTTGTGCAGCTTAGCAGGCTTTCAGAGTGGATGCTGGCGTGCAAAAGAGCTTCCTAACACGTAGTGAAATTCTGAAGGGGTATGAAGATGAGCAAGGGACTTGGACAAAGTTTGCTTAAGATTTTTGTTAGTTTTCTCATGCTGGCGGCGTTTTCGACGGCGCTGTCAGCGCAGGAGGCAACGGGTCGTATCATCGGCACGATCTACGATCAGACAGGGGCAGTGTTATCTGGCGCACGTGTCGTAGCTACCAATCTGGAGACACACATTTCGCGCGCTGTTACCTCAGATAACGGTGGCGCGTATCAGATTGCCGCATTGCCCATCGGGAATTACGTAGTTGCTGTTGATCATAAGGGCTTTAATCCTGTCACTACAAATCCGATCAAACTTGAGATCAACCAGTCCGCCAAGATTGACGTCAATATGCAAGTCGGCAGCGAAGCGCAAACAGTGACGATCGAAAGTTCCGCATTAACGGTCGAGACTGTCACGCCTACCATGGGCTCAACGGTGTTAGAGCAGGAAATCGGTAATGCGCCTCTCAATGGCCGCAATGCCCTCGATCTGGTGTTATTGCAGCCCGGCGTGGCTCCCGCCGATAACCCGGGAAATACCGGCACCGCCAGTGCAAACACGCGGTTCAGCATCGACGGTGGACGCAACGATTCGAACACGTTTCTGCTGGACGGCGGACTCAATAACGATCTTCTGGATAACGGTGTTGTCTACAATCCGAACCCGGACGCGATCCAGGAGTTTAAAGTTCTCACCAGTAACTTTACCGCTGAATACGGGCGCAGCAACGGCGGCATTGTCACAGTCGTAACCAAGTCAGGAACCAACACGTTTCACGGCTCCGCCTTCGAATACAACCGCAATGACGCGTACAACGCCAACAGGTTTCTCAACAATGCCGCAGGACTGCCAAGACCCATTCTCAAGCGCAATCAGTACGGCGCCACTGTGGGCGGGCCAATCAAGAAAGACAAACTCTTCTTCTTCGTTGCTTATCAGGGACAGCGGGAGAATCAGATTCTTCCTCCTGACAGTGGCAGCACATTCAGTCCAAACGAACTCGCAGGAGACTTCTCTGCTTCTCCCGATCAGGCATCGGTGGCAGCTTTTCTGCAAGCTAATCCCTTTTTCCAGCCAGATCCTACCAAGAGAGGAGTGAACCCGGGCGATCCCACGATTATCGATCCTACGAAGATTGATCCGGTAGCGAAGGCCTATATCAAGGCAGGCTTGATTCCAACATCCACTCTCGCGGGGGGAGCAGTAACTTTTCAGAACCTGGCGCAGGATAATCGTGATGAAATCACAGGAAAGTTCGACTTTGAAGCCACCAGCAAAGACCACTTTACGGTAACGCTGGGAAGGTCGCAGAACCCGACCTTGGGCGTGGGACGGGGCGCCTCCGGTAGCGGGCTTACTACCCAACCCGGCGGTCCTCAGTTTGTCAGCAGCGGCAACGCACACCGGCAATTCCTGAATTTTGCGTACACGCGCATTGTAACGCCGGCCATGCTAAATGAGTTTCGTATGACCGCCCAACGCCAGGATACGCTGCAGGCTATGCCTCCGAAGGGCTTTGGCACGCCAAGTTCTTTTGGCAGCAATATCACGCCAGACAATCCAACCGGCCCCCCTCTTCTAACCTTTCCAACTCTGTCAGTTGGCTTCGGCCCCGATGGACCGTCCAACCTTATTGACAACACTTTTTCCTTTTCGGATACCTTTTCCTGGACGCATGGAGCGCACACTCTGAAGTTTGGCGGCAGCTTCTCCGCTTATCAGGACAACCAGGTATTTGATTTCTTTGGGAACAGTAACTTCGATTTTGTGTCGTCCCTGGATGGAGTTAATCCATTTGGAGCTGGCGATGCCTTCGCTAATTTCCTGGTGGGCGTGCCAGATTCCTATTTCCAGGGGCCCGACGCTCCCTCCAACATTCGCGCCAAATCCACCTACATATTCGGGCAGGACGAGTGGCACGTGGCCCGAAACCTGGTGCTTACCCTGGGGGTGCGTTACGAGGGCAGTACTCCAAAGTTGGATACGAAGGGCCGGACGTTCTCCATTGTTCCGGGCGTCCAGTCTACGGTGTTTCCCAATGCTCCTGTCGGACTGCTCTTTCCCGGAGATAAGGGAGCACCCATCGGAGCAAATTTTGCCCGCAAAGCCGATTTCGCTCCGCGCTTTGGTTTTGCCTGGCAGCCATTCCATGACCAGAAAACCAGCATTCGGGGAGGAGCAGGGATGTTCTACGACGTGCTCAAAGCAGAAGACAACTTCCAGTTCAATGGACAGTTCCCCTTCGCTTCGAGCGCGTTCATCGGGTTCTCAGACCCGAGCGGTACTGCTGCCCCCTTCGGATTGGTAACGGACCCTTTTGGCTCAAGCGGAACGACGAACCCGTTCCCCACTAAACCCGTAGATCACAACATAAACTTCGCGAACACGATCGGCACATTCGGTGGTGGTGGCGTATTCTTCGTAGATCCGCACCTGCGCACGCCGTATACCTACCAATACAACTTGAGCGTAGAACATGAACTGACAGGGAAATTGGTCGCGGAAGTTGCTTATGTTGGCAGCTCGTCCCATGGATTGACAGCGTTGAAAGATATCAATCCCTTTGACCCCGCGACTTTAAGCGGCACACCAACTCGCATTCTGAACGAAACTCCCGGCAATACGAGTACAAGCTTTGGCTTCTTGCCACAGTTTATGAACGCTGCCAATGCCAGCTACAACGCGTTGCAAGTGTCATTGAGACAGCATCCAACCTCTGTGCCCATTTTGGGAACCGTCTATTACACCTTCGGCTATAGCTGGGCGCATAGCATTGACGATGCTTCCGGGTTCCGCAACAACACCAGCCAGGTTCCATTTTTCATGCCCCACATCTTCCGTGCATCGTCGGATTTCGACTTGCGCCATGTGATAACCTTCAGCGGCGGATGGGACGTGCCTTTCGACCGGGGACCGAAGCGCCTGGTGAAAGGCTGGAGCTTATATCCAAACGTCACCTGGCGTACAGGATTTCCCCTTACGGTTACAGCCGGGTTGCCGGAGCTGAATGGCATTCCAGGGCCTTCCGGGGAAGGAGACGGAAATCTGGTCAATGCGAATCTGGTCGGGCCGGTTCGCTATCTGGACCCGCACCATGGGCTATTGTTCTTCGATCCCACATCGTTCAGCAGCGCGGTAGCGAGTGGGTATGGAACTGCCGCGCGTAATCTTCTGCGCGGTCCGGGCCGCGCCAATATGGACCTGTCGTTGACGAAAACCACACCTATTTATGGAGACCGCGTGAATCTGAAATTCAGTGTAGATGCATTTAATATCTTCAACCACACTGAATTCAGCAACGTTGCCACCAATGCCGCGGTTTCAGCCCAACTTGGACAAGTAACTGATACCTACAGTCCCCGCATTTTGCAGTTAGGGGCACACATAAACTTCTAAACCCGTCTCATTCAAAATCCTGGGGGCCCGACTGCGAAAGTCCGGCTCCCAGGTCTTTTTAAGCTATCATCTCAGTCCGGCCCGCACGTGGACGGGCAATGACAAGGAGCATCATGTTGATGAAAGCGAAAGCCGTGTTCAAAATTCAGAAATGGGATGAGAAGCCTTACCATGAAGGTCCGGGGGAAATGAAGCTCACTCGGGCCATGGTTGACAAGTCATTTCAGGGCGATATCCAAGGCGAATCCAGCAATGAGAGTTTGATGGTCTATCCAACCGCCAATTCAGCCAGCTTTGTTGGTCTTGAACGGGTGACCGGCCGCTTGGGAGATCGATCGGGAAGTTTCGTGCTCCTGCACACAGGCACGTATGCCGATGGAGTTGCGCGATCATCCTACTCCGTTGTTCCTGGCACTGGAACGGGCGACCTCGCGGGCCTTCGCGGCCAGGGCGCATTTTCCACGGGGCACGCGGAAGAAGTGGCAATGACCCTTGAGTACTCGTTCGAATGACTCGCGCTCGGCGTCCATGCGGTGGTAGCAGAAACTTAAAAGATTGAAGCCGGACGCGCCGACGGGTTGTCAAATCACCGAGGGTAGCTGAAATGAGCCAGACCTACGCACTCTTGCTGGGGCATGGATACACCATAATCTTTTTCTTCGCGCTCGGGGAACGCATTGGGTTTCCTCTGCTGCTGACGCCGTTCATGATTGCGGCAGGGGCGCTGGCCGGCTCCGGCCGCATGAGTCTGTTTTGGGCTGTGACTCTCACCGCTGTAGCTTTTCTGCTGGGAGATCTGCTCTGGTACGAGCTGGGACGGCGTCGTGGCGCCGGGGCGCTGCGTCTGCTTTGCCGCCTTTCGCTGTCGCCCGATTCCTGTGTAAGCCGGTCGAAGCGCGTCATGGAAAAGCACGCCGAGTATTCGCTGCTCTATTGCAAATTTGTTCCCGGCGTTGGGCGCATAGTGCCTCCTTTGGCCGGAACCCTGCGCATGAATCCCTGGCGTTTTGTCGTATTCAGTCTGGCAGGCTCGGTCTTGTGGGCCCTCTCGGTCGGGCTGACGGGCTACATACCGGCACAGCAAATGTCTGGTACGCAATTGGCGCAGGCGGTTGTGTTGTGGCTGCTGGGGCTGGGGATGGCAGCGATTGTGGGCAATATTGTCTGGAAGTACATAAACCGGCAGCGGCTGCTGCGCGAGCTGCGCATGGCCCGCGTCTCACCGGCAGAACTCCAGCAGATGCTGGAGCAGGGGGAACCGCTGGCCATCGTGGATTTGCGCCATGCGCTGGACTATCTGCACGATCCGCGCACGCTGCCGGGAGCGCTCCGCATCAAGCCGGAGGAGATCGCCGCTCATTCACTACAGATTCCCAAGGACCGGGATGTGATTCTCTACTGCACTTGACCGGGCGAGGCCTCCAGCGCCCGTGTGGCGCTGCAACTCAAGAAGCTGGGTTTTACGCGCGTGCGTCCACTGGCAGGCGGCTTTCAGGCGTGGGTGGAGGCGCGCTATCCGATGGTTAGCGAGACCTTTGTCTGAAAATTGAATCATTGGGTCATTGGATCATGGGAACAAGGAGTCCCACCCAAGCTCAATCACGTCTCTCTGCGCAAACTGTTGGTTTGAATGTGATGCGGGCGGAGTGCTTGGCCAGTTCTACTTCTCATGGTCCAAGCGTCTGACCGCCAATGGTGCTGTACCGGCGTCGTCCGGTTCAAAGCCAATCAAAGACGCTTCATGAGCGGCCTGTGTCTCACTCGTGCCTGCCGCAGGCAGACAGGATTCCAGTTCTTCGGGCCGAAGCCTTGTCAGTTTCGCCTTCTCCAGTTGATTGAATATTGCGGTCACGGCGGCGAGCACGAAAAAGCCCAGCAGCAAGCCAGCTACGATGTCGAGCAGGTGGTGCTGCCTGGTGAGGACACAGGCAACGCAGATGATTGACATCCAAACCGGCATCAGCCTTCGCGCCAGCACACCACCGAACACGGGTCTCCAGAGGATCGCGCACAGCGCCGCGTGGAACGACGGAAAGATGTTCCAGGGTGGATCGTATTTATAAAGCAAGAGGAGCGCGCGTTCGGACAAACTTCCTCCTGTGATAACGGGCCGCTGAATGGATGCGGGAAATAGGATGAAGCCAAGTATGGAGATTGCGAACGCCAGAACGACGGCACAAGCAACACGCCGGAAATCGTTTCGCGACGCTGCCAGCAGGGGCAATGGCGACACATACCAGGAGAAGTAGGGCCAGACCGCAATGGGCACGAGAGGAATGGAGAGATCCCAGCGCGTGACGAGCCATGCCGGGGATACGTGGGTTTTGATTAGAGCACCAGTGGCGAAGAAGACAAGCACAGTCACGACGAAAAGCACCACGGTGATAAGTGCCTTTTCGAGGGATGCGTTCACGCTGTCGCCAGCCTTGCACGTGCATTCCACAACAATCCCAGGATGCCGGCGCAGAAGCAGCCGGCGTGACGCGCAGCTTTGCCGGCGGCCGCAATGAGCAGCGTCTTGCGAGAGGAAACATCTTGACGATGTTTAAGCAGTGCGCGGGTAGTCAGTGCCGCGCGGCGCAGCACGCCGTACAGAGTAGATTGGATGCCCCAGATATGGTGGATTTCCGGCCACACGGAGGCTCAGTAAAACACACAGCGATAACGGCGTCAAGCTATCTACGCGGTTAGGTAGTGAGGCAGTTTGCGCCAGTTCTTCAATGCAAGCTCTCATGCGTGCGGGCAAGATGCCCAACACGACAACCGGCGGGACGCCGGCGATACGTCAAAATCGGCACACTATTTATTATTGTTAAATACAAAGCTCACTGCCTGATTTTGCCTGGGCGCGACGGTGATTTTCATCTCCTGCGTTCCCAGCTTTTCGTGAACGGCTGCAATCGTGTATTTCCCAGGCGGCAATCCCTGGATGCTGAAATTGCCCTTATCGTCGCTGACGGCAAAAAACGGGTTGCTGACCACGTTCACATACATCTTCATCCACGGATGCTGATTGCAGGTGATGGGCAGCAGCAGCTCGGGATTGGCGAATGTCCGTTCTTTGGGTTCGCCCTTAGGCATCTGGCTTTCATTCCACTGTGGATTGTTTTTGGGAACCGGATGCACGTTGTGCATGGTGTTATCACTGTTCAGGATTCGCAGTGTTTGTCCGGCGACCAGGCCGAGCACATGCGGAGTATAACGGCAGCCTACCTGGTCGAGGGCCGCAGGTTGTGCAGGCTTGGGAACTGCATAACTCTCAAGCCCATCTTTCACGTAGACAAATACATTTTCCAGCTTGCCCTGATTTACGACTACTGCTTCGGCCAGGTTTGGCCCTTTGGCAGCCAGCGCACAGCCAGGGTCCATGTCCATGTCAATGGTGGCTCGTGGGGGAGGAGTACCGATGAAGCTGATGGTTCCTGAGATGCTGCCGGTCGTGGTTGGATCAATGGGGGTTCCGGCGGATGTTTTCGTGGAATCGGAGTGGCTTTGTTCGTTCGGAGGTGACGTGTTTTGGTTGCAACCGGCCAAAATGCTCAATAAGGAAATAAGAAGGACTAATTTTTGCAGATGGGAATCATTCATAAATCACAATATTTGCCACTCGCGGCTAGCACAGCCGGGGACGGCTGTGCCACACAGGCCGTTGAAGCGTCAGATTTTTGGAAGCACGGCAAATCAAGCTCCCGCGGCGGCGCCGGACATGGCCGCGATGACCGCGTCGGCGAACTCGGTGGTCGAGGCGGTTCCACCCATGTCGCGGGTCAATTTTTCTTTGCTTTGATACACATGTTCCAGCGCCGCCTGAATGCGGTTGGCGGCGCCGGTCTCCTGGATATGGCGAAGCATCAAGATTGCCGATTGCAGCAGAGCTGTGGGATTGGCAATATTTTTTCCCGCAATGTCGGGCGCCGAGCCGTGTACGGCTTCGAAGATGGCGCATTCGTGTCCTAAATTGGCGCCGGGAACCAGTCCCAGGCCTCCCACAAAAGCCGCGCACAGGTCTGAGATGATGTCGCCGTAGAGATTCTCCAGCAGCAACACGTCATATTGGTAGGGATTCATGACCAACTGCATGCAGGTGTTATCCACAATGTGCTCGCCATAGGTGATCTCGGGATATTCCTTGGAGACATTGCGGGCGCAGCGCAGAAAAAGGCCATCACTCATTTTCATGATGTTGGCTTTGTGGATGGCAAATATCTTCTTGCGCTTTTCGCGGCGGGCATAGTCAAAAGCAAAGCGCGCGATGCGGGTGGAGGCCTTCTCGGTGATGATCTTCAGAGATTCCACCACGCCGGGCACAACTTCATGCTCGATACCCGAGTACAAGCCCTCGGTGTTCTCGCGGACAATAATCAAGTCTACGCCCGGGTAGCGCGTCGGTATGCCGGGTAGATTGCGAATGGGACGAAAGTTACAGAACAGCTCAAACTTCTTGCGCAGGGCCACGTTGATGCTGGAAAAGCCTTCGCCCACCGGCGTGGTGACCGGTCCTTTGAGCCCTACACGATTGCGCTCAATGGAAGCCAGAAGTTCTTTGGGAAGATATTCCTTGTATTTTTCGTAAGCTTCGCCGCCGGCGGCGTAGCTTTCCCACTGAAATTTAACGCCTGTGGACTCCAGAATGCGGACGACCGCATTGGTCACTTCAGGACCGATTCCGTCTCCGGGAATGAGGGTGATGGTGTGCATGAAGTGACAAAGCCCTTACGCCTTTGCTCCCGGCTTCGCCTTGGCCGGAGCCGGAGTCGGCGCAGGCGCGGTTTCCTTGGTCTTGAGCAGGTCTTTAAGTTCGTCCATGAATTCTTTTACGTCCTTAAAATCCAGATACACCGAGGCGAAGCGCACGTAGGCCACCTTGTCGTGCTTCTTGAGGCGGTCCATGATCATCTCGCCCACTTCGCTGGTTTTGCGCTCGCGCTCCGGGGAGTCAATGACAAAGGCTTCGGCCTCGTTCACGATCTGCTCCAGCTTGCCCATGGAGACCGGGCGTTTCTCGCAGGCGCGCAGAAGTCCGCTCAGAACCTTCTGCCGGTCGAACTTTTCACGGCGTCCATCTTTCTTGATCACCATGTAGGGGATTTCGTCGATGCGCTCGTAGGTGGTAAAGCGCTTCTCGCACTTCAGGCACTCGCGGCGGCGGCGTATGGATTCGCCTTCCTTGCTCTCGCGCGAGTCCACAACCTTGTCATTCACAAATCCGCAGAATGGGCATTTCATGGTGAGGAAACGAAGTTTTATTGTAAATCATCCGGCCAGAAAGCATTTGACTGGCGCCCGGCAGATTAAAGCCAAATCAAAAACGGCCGCAGATAGACGCAGATAAACGCAGATGGGCATGGGTCTTTCCCGTTTAGCGTGGTTTTAGAACCCCCTAATCAGGGTTAGATCTTTAAACAAGAAAAATCAGCGTTCATCTGCGGCTGTTTTTAGCATTGATGGTGGAACGAGAACTTCAGTGCGCTACGCTTTCTTCTGTCTTTTGGGCTTCGCGGGTGAGCTGGGTAAATGAGATGTGCTCAAGGTGGGCATAGATCAGCCCCAGCGGAACCACAGACATGAACGTCGCCAGCCACAACAGGATGCCGCAGCTCACCGCCATTTCATTGGGGATTTGGTAGAAATACGTCAACGCGGTGATGGTCATGAACTGTGAGCCGCCGCCTACCACGGGTAGTTGCAGGACGCCTCCAGCTACGCTGAAGCCCATCAGCAGAACAGAATGAGTCCAGGTCAACTGATTGAGCGGCTCAGGATAAGCATGTGTGATCAGAAAATAGCTGAACGAGATGAGAAGCCAGATGCCCAGAGATAAGGCGGTGCAGGCAAAGAAGGAACCTACGTCGCTTAGAGTATTGAGCCCCTCGCCAAAGGCCTCCACTTTGCTGGCCAGCCGATCTGTAATGGCGGGGAAGCGGTGGAATGCGGCCTTCATCCAATGCACGATGCGAGCATAGTAACGCCGTACCAGGGCAGCGAAGATAATGCCACCCAGCACAAAAAGCACCAGTGCAATACCGACCTGCGGCAGCCGCTCATAGTGCTCCAGATGTTTGACCGAGCGGGAAGAGAACAGGGCGAATGACACCAGGACGGTGACGGCGCCCATATCGAAGATGCGCTCGACGGTCCAGACCGCTAACTGGGATGAAAGAGTAAGCTTGGTTTTGCGGGCGATCAGATATGGGCGCAGGAGTTCCCCCAGACGTCCAAACAGAGCAAGCCCGGTAAAGCCGATGAATTGCGTGCCCACAAGCTCGCGAGCCCGAACCTTGCGCACCGGTTTGAGAAAAATTGCCCAGCGCAGCGCGCGCAATCCATCTGCCAGGTAAACCAGGAGCACGCCGAAGATGACCTTGCTCCATTGCACATCTTCGGTTTGGTCGGCGAATTTCTCCCAATCGAATCTTCTCCAGTGTTGTACCTGCAGATAAACCAGGAAGACCAGCACGGCGGCGACCAGAACCAGGAGCAAGACCTGTTTTTTATTCATGGGAGGAGGGAGTCTTAGCTCCTAATCGGAAGCCGCCTGGGCATCGGTAGTGGTGGAGCTATCGGAATCGCCGGCAGGACGGCTGGCCTTTGGCTTTGCAGTACGCGGCGTCTTGGCTGCCTGCGTTGTGGCCGCAAACTGGGCCAGCTTCTTGCGGTTGAAATCTGCAATGATGCGCGAAACGTAGGCATAGGTCTCGCGATATGGGGGCACACCCTTATATTTTTCTACACGCTCCGGCCCGGCATTGTAAGCCGCCAGGGCTTTGATCAGATCATTGTTGTAGCGCTGCAGCAGTTCATGCAGATAGTGCGTGCCACCCTCGACGTTGGCGGCGGGATCCATGGAGTCAGCGACTCCGAGCTTGGAGGCGGTGGCCGGCATGAGCTGCATCAGCCCCTTGGCGCCCTTGCGGGAGACAGCCTTGGGATTGAATCCACTCTCGGCGCGGATGACGCTCTGGATCAAATCGGCGTCAACCCCATGCTTCTGGCTGGCGGCGTAGACAAAGTCCTGGATCGTAGCGCCTTGCGGGGCGGCTAACTGTGAAGCAGCAGGCTGCGCATCGGCAGGCTGCGGCGACGGAGAAGAAAGGGAATCATCATGCTGGATGGAAGCAATCTGACCGGTGGGAACATCAATGTAGCCGGATTGCGGGGTGGCATCAAGGTATAGACGGGTGACGTCTCCCAGGGACTCACGGCGCTCATGACGAATGGAAAAGCCATTCTGAAGAATAGCCAGATCAGACGCGAATGCCGGTAAGGCCAGCAGCAAACAGATGCCTGCAACGAGTTTTCTGCCCAGGTTCAATCAAAGGCCTTCATGCAAAATTCTCTCAATGACGGCGGCCACGCCGCACCGATCATTGGATAGTGTAACCTGCCAGCCGTTTTGCTTCAGTTCGGGGCAGGCATTCTCCATGATAACGGCATGTCCGGCAAATTCAAGCATTTCCACATCATTATAGTTATCACCAATGGCCATGACCTGCTCGGCCCCCAGCCCTTTGAAGGCGGCCCAGCGCTTCACGGCATGTCCTTTGGAGCAGCTGCGGTTGAGGACATCGAGAATGCATAGGTCGCGGTGGTCGTATTGCGTCTTCAGGATGGTGGCTTGGGCCCGGATGGCCGGGTCTTGCAGCAAGCTCTCGGCTTGCTGCATCAGCGGGATTGGTCCGCAGAACATGGCCTGTACCGGATCGGCAGTCAGCGCGTCTTCGATCGGCCGGACGAATTGAATGTATTCCATGTTCCGCTCCAACCATACGCGGATACTGCGTGTCATGGCTTCCAATTCTTCGATCACGATGGCGCCCCTGGCATCAACGTCGAAGGTCAAAACCAGTTGGCCGCGAAAGGCATCCATATGGGCAATCAAAGCCCGCGCCGAACTGGCCGGGAACAAGTCGCGGTGAAAAAGCTCGCCTTGCGTGGAGCGCGTTACCGCGCCGTTGGAGCTGATAACCCAAAGGTCAAAACCCAGCATCGCTGCTACGGACATAGCATAGCGATGGCGGCGTCCGGTAACCAGTATGACCTCTATGCCGGATTCGTGTGCTTGCTGCAAAGCCTGCAAGTTGGCGGGAGGGAGCTGATGCCGCGAGTCGAGAAGTGTGCCGTCAATATCAATGGCAAGCAACCTGATGCCTGGGTTCACTGTGCTTTATTTTACACCCGAGAAAACAGTTGCCAGGTGGCCAGTTGCCGACAGGGGCTACGAACTTCTAGCTGTGACTGACCTTGGACGAGCTGGCAACTTGAACCTGAGAGCTGAGAGCTCGGAGATGCCTTTTATGCTATATTCCATGCGTTCCCCAGCATGTCACTCCTACCGTTTTCACTGATTCTGCAGGCCTTGGCGATCCTTCACTTCATCAAGCGAAGGCCAGATATGTATTGGCTCTTCATCATTATCTTTTTGGGGCCCCTGGGAGCGCTGGTATACCTGGCGGTAGAAGCCTTGCCGGATCTGCGGCTCAACCACTCCTTCCAGTGGGTGCAGCGGCGTAAACGACTCAACCAGCTCGAAACTGCTGTGCTGGATAATCCTTCAGCGGGGAACTACGAAGAGCTGGGCGAAATCTATAGCGAGCAGAAAAACTACGTCAGGGCCCGCGAATGCTTCGATAAAGCCATCACCCCGCGCACTGATATGCCCAGTCCGTTCTATGGAAGGGCGCAGAGCGAATTACAGTTAGGGGATTATCCTGCCGCGGTAGCCGATCTGGAGCGCGTGTTCGCCTACGATCAGAAATACGATTACTGGCGCGCCGCAGGTTTGCTAGCGCATGCCTACGCGCAACTGGGAAACCAGGAAAAGGCCGCACGCCTGTTTCAGCAAGTCATCGAAGGCTCAACTCTTTCCGAGACGCAATACAACTATGCCGCTTTCTTGAAACAACAGGGCAAGACGCAGGAGGCAAGGGAGATGGTCCGCAGAATTCTGAATAAAAAGGCCACCCTGCCCGGTTACCTGAAGCGCCGCGAGCGTCCATGGTTCCGCCGCGCCGAAGCCCTGCTCAAACAGCTACCGGCATCCTGACGTAGCGCCGGCGTCCCTCCGATAATCGTGTGAAGCAATAAATTTGCGCCTTTGTGCTTCCTTCGTGTCCTTTATGGTTAAATCATCTTCTGCATGTCCAAAGTAATTTTCCTCGAATGCTCAAAATGTGCTGAAAAAATTCCAGCAGGGAAGCCCGCGACGGTGTGTCCGAAAGATGGCGGGGTGCTCTATGCCCGCTATGACCTGGCTGCTATCAAAAAGACATTTACTCCCGCAGCTCTGGCCGGACGCAGATGTGACCTCTGGCGCTATGCCGAGGTCTTGCCTGATGCCGAATCGGTGAGCCTGGGCGAGGGGTTTACTCCCATGCTTGCCAGCCGGGAATACAGAAATGTTTATGTGAAGGATGAAGGATTAAACCCTACCGGCAGCTTCAAAGCGCGCGGATTATGTGTCGCCATCACCATGGCCAAGGCGTATGGAATCAAGAAAGTTGCAGTGCCCTCCGCCGGTAATGCCGCCAGCGCACTGGCGGCTTATGCTGCTGCGGCAGGCATTGAGGCGCATATTTTTATGCCGCGGGACGTTCCCCGAGCCAACCTGGTCGAGTGCCAATCTTATGGCGCCAAGGTCACGCTGGTGGATGGACTGATCAGCGATTGTGCTCGCATGGTGAATGAACGCAAGCAGGCGGAAGGCTGGTTCGACATCTCGACCCTGAAAGAGCCCTTTCGGGTGGAAGGCAAGAAGACCATGGGATACGAAGTTGTCGAGCAGCTCAATTGGAAGGTGCCTGATGCCATCATTTATCCGACTGGCGGCGGCGTCGGACTCATCGGCATGTGGAAGGCCTTTGAAGAGATGGAAGCCCTGGGCTGGATTGGTTCGGAGGGTCCTAAGATGATCGTTGTGCAATCAAGCGGTTGTGCGCCAATAGTTAAAGCATTTGATGAGCATAGGGTGAGCGCAGAAGCCTGGGCCAATGCCGATACCCTGGCTGCCGGACTGCGCGTGCCCAAGCCCTATGGCGATTACATCATTCTGGACATACTGAAGAAGTCCAGGGGGACAGCAGTGGCGGCCAGCGATGCCGAGATCTTCGAAGCAGTCCAGCACTGGGCGCGTACTGAGGGTGTGTTCGCTGCGCCTGAAGGAGCCGCTGCTCTGGTGGCTTATCAGAAGCTGAGGGGCAGCGGATTTCTCACTGAAAACGATGTTACTGTGCTTTTCAATACCGGCTCTGGGCTTAAGTACATCGATGTGATTGACGGTGCGGCCAAAAAATCTGTGGCTTCGCAGCCTGCTGCACGCAATATTGGCGGGATCATTGGGCCTTACTGACCCAGATACCCACCACGAATCACCGTAGAGACGTAGCTTGCTATATCTCTGCTGAAGTCTTCCGCGCTGTTTGGCCATCCCTATATTGACTATCGGTATCCCACATAAATCAGGAGTACCTTATGCGTTCGCGCGCGCACTTCCAGTCACATCCTTTGCACCCCATGCTGGTGGCTTTCCCCATCGGGCTATGGGTCTTCAGCTTTGTCTTCGATCTTCTTGGCCGCATGAGCGGCAATGGCCTTCTGTGGGCGGCGGGTTTTTACTGCGTGGTTGCCGGATGCGTGATGGCGGCATTGGCTGCCATCCCCGGCGTTATTGATCTGTTCCTGGCTGTGCCGCCTTCATCGAGCGCCCGGCAGCGCGGATATATTCATGGTCTGCTCAACTCGACGGCGCTGCTGTTGTTTATCGCCATAGCGATTCGCCGGGGCGGCTCCGCGGCTATGCCCGATAACCTGTCTTTATTTCTTTCTGCCATTGGCGTGCTGGGGATTGCTATCTCGGGATGGTTGGGTGGCACGCTGGTTTATCGCAACCAAATTGGAGTGGACCATCGCTATGCCGGCGCCGGCCAGTTTAAGGAACGCACGATTGATAGCTGGCAGCGGCCGGCGGCCCATCTGAGCGAGCTGGCCGACGGCCAGATGATGCTGGTCAAGATCGCCGGCGAGCGCGTGGTGTTGGCCCGCTGCCGGGATGGGATGTTCGCTTTCTCTGACCACTGTACCCACAAGGGCGGACCACTTTCTGATGGAGCACTGGTCGGCTGCATGGTGCAGTGCCCGTGGCACGGATCGCAATTCGATGTAGCCACCGGCCGCGTAGTCGCCGGACCGGCACAGCAGAAGATCGAGACCTATACAACCGACGTCCGAAATGGCGAGGTGTACATCATTCGCAGCAAGGGAGAGATCAAGAAAGTGGCGTAGAGCTAAAACTTAACCACAAAGGGCATAAAGGGACACGAAGGAAAAACTAAAAGGCTACTTCTGGTCCAATAGCCGCTTTGTCTCCAGCATGACGTTTCCCGTAACCTCAAGGCTGTGAGCGCTCAGCTTGTCCATAGTATCTTCCGGCGTGTGCCAGAAGACGTTGTTGTAGCCGTAGGTGAAATCAATCAGGTCAGCCACTGGGACACCCGCTTTGGCGAAGGGGATGTGGTCGTCTCCGATGCCTGTAGTATTGGCGAAGAAATATGACTGAAGTCCCAGATTGCCGGCGGCTTGCATTACAAGATCTTCCAGCCATGGAGTGGAATTCTCATCGCGCAGAATGTCGAGGTCTTTGTCGCCGATCATGTCTGCCAGCAGGAAAGCTCTGAGCTTTTTGATGGTGCCGTCGGCGCTCCACTTTTCCGCCAAGTGGCGGCTGCCATAAACGCTGTCGGTATCAGACCATTGCCTGACCGCCTCTTCACCATCCAGAAAGACCAGCCACACGCTGTAACCGGGCAGTTTGCCCTGGCTGTGAAGCTGATTGCCCAGCTCGAGCAGCAGGCCGGTGCTGGAGCCGCCATCGTTGGCGCCGACGAAGTTCTTCAGGGGAAGCACGGTGTCGTAATGCGATGCCATCACCACTACGCCGTCTTTGCTGCCGGGATATTCGGCAATAAAGTTTCGCATGGGAAAAGGGCCGGCAGGAGTTTGCGCGGTGAAGGCATCTTCCTGAACGCTGGCTGCCGTGTTTTTTAAGTGCAGGCGTAAATACTCTTCGAGCCGCCGATGTGCCGGGCTGCCGATGGGGCGCGGCCCCATGGCCACGATCTCACGTGTGTATTGCATGGCCCGAGCGGCGTTGACGCGAGGAGCAACGCTCTGCGGAGCGGGGTTTTGTGGCGCGGCCTTCTCCGGGGCAAGGTTCTGGGCAATAGCAGATGAGGAAGCGGAGTCCTCGGGAGTTGCTGCCAGCTGGGGCGAGGCGGCCGGATCATGTTTTTGCGCGGAAGTTGGCTGCGTGCAGGCGCTGCATAGCAGCGTCAGAGCCAGGCCGAGTAACAAACAAACATTACCCGGTCTCATGACTGCTGCGCGCGTGCCTTTCTTCGCGAAGGATGCACAAGCCAGGCTATGCCTATGCTCAATATGTAGAGCGCAATCATCGGGGCCGCGAAAATGCACATGTTCAGAATATCCGTGGTGGGCGTAAGCACAGCCGCGATGATGAAGATAATCAGGATGGAATACCGCAGGTTGCGCCACAACCACCTGGCGCTCACAATTCCCATCAGCGCCAGGAAGAAAATCAGGATGGGCATCTCGAAGATCACGCCCAATCCCAGAATGATCGTCAGGAACAAACTGGTGTACTCGGTGACGGTAATCATGGGAGTGAACTGGCTCCCATAACTGATGAGAAACGTCAGCGCCTGCGGAAATACCATTTTGTAGCCAAAGAATCCACCACACAAGAAGAGCGCAACGGTGGAGAACATGAAGGGGAAAACATAACGCTTCTCGCGGCGATAGAGCCCCGGCGAGATGAACAGCCACACGTTGTACAACACAAACGGAGAGGCCAGAAAGATGCCCGCCACCAATCCGGTTTTCATATAAAGATTAAAAGGATCGGTGGGGTTGGTATACACCAGGGTTTGAGGCAGTTTGTTTTCACGCAGCGCGTCAATCACCGGCTGCTGCACGTAATGAAAGATTTGCGCGGCGTATCCCCAGCAAAAGAAGAAAAAGACCCCGACCCATACAATGGACCAGATAATCCGCCGACGCAGCTCTTCCAGGTGCTCGATCAGCGACATGGACTTCATCTGCTCCATGCGCGAAGGAGAAGAGGAGTTTTCTTCCATCAATTCAGGCATGAGTTTCCTGGGAGGCGCCGGCCCCATTCACCGATGGGCCTGAGGTAGCCTCGCCGCTTGAGGTCACAGTACCCGTAGGAGCCTGGGTAGGAGGCTGAATCGTATTGGTGCTTTCTGCCAGCAAATTGCTCTCTGCCGGCAGCAATTTGTTGCTCTCTTCTTCCAGACGGCGGACTTCGCTCTCGATCTGGGAGGTAAATTCGTTCTTGGCGCGCTTGAATTCGGCCATGGCCTTGCCGATCATACGGCCCAGCTCAGGCAGCTTGCGCGGACCAAGCAATATCAGCGCCAGCAGAAAGATAAAAAGAAGTTCAGACTCCATAGGATCACAATTAAGATTCAATAATATCAGTTACCGACCCGTAAAGGACTGATAACGGCGTATATAGTGCGTCGCAGCTTGCCGCTATTAGGGGTCGCATCTAAACCCGTAGAGCCGCATCTAAATCTGGGACTGTTGTGCTACCCCTCATTGGATGACGTTTGCGGGCGCGTGACGTCAAAAAACAAGGGAAAGTTCGCGAAAAAACTGTGAAATTACCATGTTATACTGCATACAAAACCAACTTAAGACTATCGGCAAATTCCAAGCTCCGGTAGTCGTATAGGAAGTACATGATGGCTCGTGTTTCTCGTCACTCTCTGCGCTCTCTCCTCTTAGTTTCTTTTGTCATTTTAACCTGCGGTTTTCTGGGAGCAGTTTTTGGCCAGAGAATCGGCACAGACACGGATTTATCAGATAGCACGGGCCTGAATGAAAGTCTACGCAGCTTCTCGCAGGTTTATACCGTCGTCGAGCAGAACTATGCCGACCAGGTCGACCCTGAGAAGGCCATCTATAACGGCGCCATTCCGGGGATGCTGCGGGTGCTCGATCCGCACTCGAATTTCTTCGATCCCAAATCGTACTCCCTGTTGCGCGAGGAGCAACGCGGCAAGTACTACGGCGTGGGCATGCAGGTTGGTCCGAGGAACAATAAAGTCATCGTAATTGCGCCCTTTGTAGGCACCCCGGCCTATCGCGCCGGCATACGTCCGGGCGACGTAATTATCGCTGTGGATGGCAAGCCCACTGACAACATGAGCACGAGCGACGTAGCCGACCTGCTGAAGGGGCCCAAGGGCACCCAGGTAAAGATCACAGTCCTGCGCGAGGGCACCGACAAGCCATTGGAATTCAAGGTCATCCGCGATGAAATTCCCCGATACAGCGTGGACCTGCATTTTTTGATTCGCCCCGGCATCGGTTACATGCACGTCTCAGGCTTCCAGGAGACCACCGAACACGAGGTGAGCGACGCGCTGGATGAGTTTGGAGATATCAAAGGGCTGATCCTGGATTTGCGGCAGAACCCCGGCGGCCTGCTGAGCGAAGGGGTTGGAGTTGCCGATAAATTCCTGCGCAAGGGACAAGTCATCGTCTCCCATCATGGCCGCTCTTCACCGGAAAAAATTTATCGCGCAGCCCACGGTAACGGAGGCAAAGAATATCCCCTGGTAGTGCTGGTGAATCGCGGCACCGCTTCGGCGGCTGAGATTGTTTCCGGCGCCATCCAAGACCACGACCGCGGCCTGATTGTGGGTGAAACCACGTTTGGCAAGGGCCTGGTGCAGACTGTGTATCCGCTCTCGGAGAACACCGGGTTGGCGTTGACCACGGCCAAGTACTACACGCCCAGCGGCCGCCTGATTCAGCGCGATTACAACGGCGTATCGCTCTACGATTACTACTACAACACCGATAAAGACAGCGCTAATATCGCCAACAAAGAAGTTAAGCTTACCGACAGCGGCCGCACCGTTTATGGCGGTGGCGGCATCACTCCAGACGTAAAAATCGGGACCCCCAAGTCAACCCCATTCCAGGACACTCTGTTGCAGCATTACGCTTTCTTTAATTTCGCGAAACATTACCTGATCGGAAAGCATATTAACCAGGACTTTCAAGTGGATGACACCGTCATGCAGGACTTCCGCCACTTTCTCGATGACCAGAAAGTAACCTTCAATGAAGCCGATCTCACGAACGAGCAGGATTGGGTAAAAGCGAATATCAAGAGCGAGTTATTCATCTCGGAATTTGGCCAGCAGGAAGGGCTGAAGGTGCATGCCGAGGACGATCCTGAGATATTGAAGGCGCTGGATCTGTTGCCCAAAGCCAAGGAACTGGCAGAAAACGCCCGCAAGGTTATCGCAGACCGAAACACTGCCCACTCGCCAACCCAGTAAGCCGGGTTGAACTGGTAAGAATTAAAAGCCCGCTACGGCGGGCTTTTATTTTATTAGTAAGAGTATGGCCTGGCAGCGGAACAGAATGAACAAGGCAAGTGCCGGGAGGGTTGCGGAGCCCTTCGATAATCAGCCCCGCCGTGAGCCGGCGATCATCAGGCCCGCGCCGGCAACGATCAGCACGGCGCTTATAATCGGAGAAACCTTCTCGTCGTTTCGTGTCTGCACTGCAATATTGATGTCTCCGGCCTTGAAACCATGGGTTTCTCGTCGCGGTATGGGCACGAAAAGAGAAACAACCCCTAAGATCAAGATAATGAGCCCTACCGCAAAAATGATTTTCATGCCGTTTGGCCTGTCCATTGACTAAGATAAAACTCTAAGACACAAGGAGAGCTAGCGATGCAGTATAGCAGAATCCTGCTTGTCCTAATTTTGAGCGTGAGCGGCGCCGTTAGCTACGGCCAGCAGCAACCTTCGCCCGCGGGCAACCCGCGGCGGCTTCCTATGATGTGTGAGCACGCCGCTCCTCCGCGCGGCACACATTGGGCCTGCAACGATGCTAACAATCCCTGCAACTGCCGGCTGGAGAGCGACACGCCGGGTAAACAGCCGTTTGAAGATGATGACGGACAGTTGATCAAAAAACCAGAGCCGGAGGAGGCTGCGGCGAGAATTTCTGCTGAAGATTTTTACAGGATCATGAATACGGTTGCCCAAGGCCGAAGCGAAGGCAATGCCTCCAAAGCGGCAGGGATGTTTGGCGAAGATGCCGTTTACAGTAACCCTGCCGGCGAACAAACCCACAAAGGCCGGGCTGCTATCGCCAAGTTGTTTAGCGGCAACAAGGGAGGGGCCATAGCAATACAGTGGCATCATCTTCTTTTCAATGAACAGGAGCAGATTGGAGCGGGGGAGTTTACGCAGGAAGGCCGTCGCCGTTTCCATGGCATGGTGATTGTGAAGATGAAGAATGGCAAGATATCCAACTGGCGCGAATACGGGTTTGCTTCTAATGAGGGCTGGGAGAAGTTTACGAGTGACAACCAGTTCTAAGAGCGTGTTTCAAGAATTTCGGGATGTGAATTTTTAATACTCAGGGGCTAAAGATCTGCGTGAGAACTTGAAGGGCGTCGTCCCTACGGGACTAACACCATTTTTGCACACACACAGCGCTGAAGCGCTGGGCTATGATACGTCACCCCTTCGGGGTTGTTCCATCTAAGACCAAGACAAAAAACCGCCGAAGCTAGGATTTTTATGCGGTTGACCCGCGTAAACCCCAGACCGTAAGATTCCTTCACGAATGTATAACGCAGGCGCGCAGGTCGGTCCTTATACCGTAGTGGAAAAGTTGGGAGCGGGAGGCATGGGGGAGGTCTACCGTGCCCGCGATACCCTGCTACATCGTGACGTGGCGCTCAAGGTTCTGCTGCCCATATTTGCCAGTGATCCTGACCGGCTGCAGCGATTCAAGCAAGAGGCCCTGGCTACCGGAAAACTCAACCATCCTAATATCGTTGGTATCTATGCCTTTGGCGAACATGAAGGCTCGCCCTACATGGTCTCCGAACTGCTAGAGGGGCAGACCCTGCGCCAGGTCTTAAGTACAGCGCGGCTGTCGATGCGCAAAACCTTGCAATATGCCGTGCAGATGGCCCGCGGACTCTCGGCCGCACACGCACAGTCTATTGTGCATCGCGATCTGAAGCCGGAGAACCTCTTTATCACTAAAGACGGAATCCTGAAGATACTGGATTTTGGCATCGCCAAACTGGCCGCGCCCGAGGCGCGGGTTGGGGAGACCCAGGCTTATCAGAAATCCACCGGAACCGGTGTGGTGATGGGGACGCCCGGTTACATGTCACCGGAACAGGTACGCGGGCAGATCACCGACTCCCGTTCCGACATTTTTGCTTTTGGCGCGATCTTGTATGAGATGCTGGCGGGCAGACCGGCTTTTCTGGGCGATACGCCGACAGATTTAATTGCCGCCATTCTTCGCGACGATCCTCCGGAAGTAGAGCTGAGCCACGCTGTGCCCAGCCTGGAAGCCATCATTCGGCATTGTCTGGAAAAAAATCCTGAAGAGCGCCTGCAATCGGCCCGCGACGTTGCTTTCACGCTGCAAGATTTATTGACTGCCATCCAGACCGAGCGGCGCAGGCCGGCCACTGCCACGCAGTTCCTGCGCTGGCCCTGGCCTCTCTATGCGCTCTTGCTTATTGCCCTGGCCGCTTCCATGGGGATTGCCTGGGACAGGTATTCTACGCGGGCACTGAAAAAGGGCCCGTTGCCGGCGGCCACGCCGCAGGAGAGCCGGCTGACGCCCGACTTTCAGCAGGTTACATTCCGCCGCGGGACCATTCATAACGCGCGCTTTGCTCCGGATGCAAACTCCATTATTTATGGAGCCGCATTGAATGGGGAGGGCCTGGCTTTGTTTATCTCGCGCGCGGGAGGAATCGAGGAGCGTCCACTTGACCTTTCGCAGGCCGATATTTTTGCCGTCTCCGCGAAAGACAACGCGCTGGTTGTGTTTCCGCAAAGGAACAATACTCTGGCGCAGGTCCCGTTGTCGGGCGGGACACCACATGAGATCGAGCAGGGAGTTGATGACGCCGATTGGACGTCCGACGAGAGTGACATCGCCGTGGTGCGCAGAAAAGACGCGAGAAGCCAAATTGAATTTCCCATCGGGCACGTGATGTACGCAACCGCGGGAACCATAACCCATTTACGGTTCTCGCCGAATGGCAAGCTCATCGCCTTTCTGGAGCATCCCAGCCTTCTGGATAGCGGCGGCACGGTGGCAATTATCGATCGTGATGGAAACCGGCTGCCTCTTTCGGAAAATTGGGCGAGCGTGCAAGGGCTTGCCTGGTCGCCACACGGGAACGAAGTTTGGTTTACTGCGGCCAAGAACGGTATGAATCGCCAGCTTTGGGCGGTTTCGCTCAGCGGACAGTTGCGCCAGTTGTTGACCACACCCGATATTCTTACCTTACAGGATGTTTCCGGCGATCAGGTCCTGCTGAAGCAGGAGAATGCGAGCGGTGAAGTGATGGGGCTGCTGGCCGGCGCCAAAAACGAGCGAGATTTTTCCTGGCTCGATTTCTCTTCTGCCGCCGACCTCGCCCCAGATGGCAAAAAAATACTGTTGAATGAAACTGGCCAGGCGGAAGGCATCCGTTCAGCAGTCTATCTTCGCAATGCGGATGCTGCGCCGCCAGTTCGGCTGGGAGACGGCGAAGCCCTGGCACTGTCGCCTGACGGCCAGTGGGCTCTTGCCCGGCTGCATGATTCCTCTGACAGGCTGATCCTGCTGCCGACTAACCTGGGACGGCCCAAAGAGATCAAGAACGACAATATTGTTGCTTATCATGCGGCCCGGTGGCTGCCTGACAGCAAACAACTGATTTTTGCCGGGAACCAGCCCGGTCATGGAACCCAGCTTTATCTGCAATCTATTGAAGACGGCAAGCCACAGGCAATCACGCCTGAGGACATGGACCTGAAGAACGGCAGCTTTGCTGTCTCTCCCGATGGCAAGAGCGTAGCTGCGAAGTTTGCCGCCGATGAGAAGATCTACATCTACTCGCTCAGCGGCGGAAATCCTCATTTCGTCAATGGAACTACCTCTGAAGATGGCTTGGTGGCATGGAGCCGGGACGGCCGAGAGCTGTATTTGCGGGACGGCAAACATCCGGAGAAGATTGACCGCTTGGAGATCGCGAGCGGCCGCCGCCGGCAGCTGAAAATATTGAACACACCCGCGGATGCGGAGGATTCCATCAACTCTGTACTGGTTACCTCAGACGCCAAATGGTATGCCTACAACACCACCCAAACCCGGTCGAATCTTTTTGTAGTGAAAAATTTACAGTAAATTGGCTAATCTAGCCGTGGAGTTTCCTGAAGCTCAGAAGGCAATGTTCCAATGAAATGCCGGTGATTTGCGCTACGCCGGGCCAGGGGTCCGAGCAACCTGATTTCAGTTTGAAAGACAACCCGATTGCAGTGCAGTTCCTCCAACTCCGTTATATTTTCCGGATTGCCATGGCCCAACAGTTCAAGCCCGGCGAGGTAGTTCCACTTAGCGCGGTTTACTGGGTCATCCACAAAGAACATCGCCCGGCCCATCTCAACGAGCTGCAGGCCGGTGAAATATTTCCGCGTTGCAGGAAGTGTCAGGATGAAGTGCGTTTTGAAGCGCTATCGGATGTAAATAATTACACAGTGATGAGGCCGCCCAGGCAATGAAATGCGGCAGGATGCTCCGGCAACGATACATAGACCGGTTGGCTACTCCACGTAGAAGAGCAGCAGCAGCCCTAGTCCGAAGATAAAAAAGCTGTAAAGGTGCAACCGCACCCAGTTCTGAATTGATTTCCCGCTGTTTGCCGCTTGCGTGACTCCCACAGCAACGCCCATGGTTCCCATCGCCAGATGTTGCAGGTGAACAATGTGCGCATGTTCACCCTGGTGAAAGAGCAGGAAAGATCCAGCGCCAATCATGGTGGCGGAGAAAATGTATCCCCAGGCTTTGTGAGTCAACTTTCCGGTGCGCCGCAGCAATTCAATGATAGCCAGCGCGAGGGCGAACAAGGCAAAGAACTTATGCTGAACCGCTTCGGGATCCTGCGCCAGCGGTTTAGGGCCATCGGGCCATGTGCCGGGATCGGCCCAGCCGATAATGGCAATGCCCATGACAAACAGCAACCCCGGCCAGATGTAGCGTACCCAGCCTGCCTTCTCCCCCCTGGATTCTTCCGTAAACGAGACCAAGGCGAGGCCTATGACTGCAACACCGGCTATGTGGTGATTGCGGAGCGATTCCGGATCGGCAGCCTTGGTTAGATTATGCTGGAACTGGCCGCAAAAAACCTGCCAGCGATTTTTGATCGGCAGAGATTGCAAGAAAAAACTGCCCGCAGCATACATCCGCTGCAGCGCCAAAAGCACTGAAACCATCGCGGCCTGAAGTTGGACCATGCGTAACTTGCCTCACAAAGGGTAGTTTTTCCGCTTTCAGTTATTAAATCGCGTGAGGGGCATTTTGTCCAGTAGAGAAGCAGACACCCTCATCGATTCTTTTGATAACCTGCATAATCTTCAAGGAGAATCACGTGCAATCTCGCGCAGGTCTTAACTCCAGTTAGAGTCAGGCTAATAGAGCGGCGTTATCAGATCGTATGCAGATATTTCACTAAATCGTCGATTTCCTTATCAGTAAGCCTTTGGTCGAAAGCCGGCATAATTCCCCGGCCTTCAATAATGGTTTTGCGTACCTGTTCATCGGTGGCCGGAGCGCCACTGGGTAAATTTTTTCCTTGCATCATTCCATTGAGCTTGGGCGGTTGCTTGCGCAAATTGAGATTGGCGCCTTCGTGGCACTCCTGGCAGTGAAGCTGATAAAGCTCGTGGCCGTGGCCGGCGTCACTGGAGGCAGCGCCGCTTTGAGAACAGCCGGTGGTCAACAACAATAGCGCGAAGAGCGCGAGCGAAATTGAAGTGAGTTTCAGGCCCGTAATCATCAGTTAAACTTTTCCTTTGCTGTGCTTGTTATTGGGCTTGCTGTCGGTGTCTGAAGCAATCTTCTGGGCGACATCGTGCAATGCTGCCAGGGCATCACCGGTCTTCCATTCATTGCCTTCCCAGCTCCTGGCCACGTTTCCGTCCGGTCCAAGCAGCACCGTGCTCATGCTATGCACGATTTGATTGTCCTGCTGGAAATATTCAAGACCAAAGGCCTGGGCGAGCTTGCCCAGGTCTGCCGGTGAAGTAGATGCGAACTCCCAGTGATCGAAGCCGGAGGCGTTGTTATCCATGTAGGCCAGGCCATATTTCTTCAGCACAGGCGCGGTGTCGTAGGCAGGGTCGAGGCTGATGCTCAGAAGATGGGTCTTCTTGTAGTCATCCGGATTTTTCGCCAGCTCATCGTGAATGAAAGCAAACTGGCTGCTGATACGTGGACAGAAGGTCGGCTGTGGACAACGGGTATAGATAAAAGTCACCAGCACGGCCTTGCCCTTGAGCTGGTTGATGTGGAGCGTTTTGCCATCCTGGTTGGTGAGCGGCACGTCAGGGATGGAATCGCCCGGCGACAGCAGGCGAGGCGCCAGGGCGGCTTTGATCGGTCCCTGCGGTCCGTTGGTGATCACCACATCGTCAAGCCAGTAGCCGCTGCCATCTTTAGGAACCACCACGTCAGCTTCGATTAAGTCGCCGGGCTGAAGTCCCTGGACGGCGTTGGAATCCGGAACTTTATAGGTCATCGTCATGGCCGGCATGAAATTCGGGATGGCATCGTGTTTGATCTCGACTTCGTTGGTGGCGACTGTTTTGCTGATGACCTGTCCGCTCAGGTGGTAGCGCTTGGCAGATTTCGCGCAGCCGCCAATAAAAATTGCCGCGCCTGCGAGCATGCACCAGAGCATTTGTGCCTTGCGATTGTTGATCTGCATATGAATTTTCTCTCCTGGCTGGAATTGTGGCGATTCCAGTCATTTGGGAGTCAATCTTGCTCCCAGCCAAAATAAATTGGAAATTGATTGAATCTAAGCTGACAGATTAAGCAGAAGCGCCGGCGGGCCCCGTTTCAGCATTGAATGTCTTGCCGGGATGAAGGGAAGGGAATACGTGTAACTCTGCCCTGGAGTCTGCCGCACGTTTTCAGCATGGAGCGTGATTGCAGCCACTGGTCCGTATATCGGTGTTATGCCTGTAAAGGCCGGCGCGAATCCATAAGGACAGCGTTCAGAAAGTTCAGGTCCGCAGGGCAAAGAGCGGGTTAACGTCACCTCGCCTGATCCCACACAAAGGTGTTTGCCGTATCTTTTGCAGCAAGCGGCCAGGCCGGCTTGCACAGCCCCGGCAGGAAGTAACGGGAGTAGCAACATAGTGCTGAAACCCAGCAACAACAGATGAGCAACAAGCGGGCGCACCCGGTTTCGGTTGGAACCATTGGTGGCAGTGCAATGACGCGCATCTGAAGCAGACATTTGCATCTTTAAAAATTATTTTTTGCCAAAATTATTTGGCTGCAGAAAATTGTTCTGCCGTTTCTTCGGTCACAGCGCCTTCTTTCTTATCGGCGCGCCAGGCAATCAACAAAGCGATCGCTATCAAGAATACGTCTCTGACAACATCGAACCAGCTCACATGAGTGTCGCCCAGGCCACATCCACAGGCAATATCCAGTCCGCGCGCAATTGCACTCACCATGGCCGCTGTGAAAATCGCCAGCAATACTGCCGCGGTAATCGCAGCCTGCCTTACGAAATACCCGAAAATCAGCGTGATTGCTATGCCGGCTTCGGCAGCAATGAACAGAAGCCCACTCCAGGCAACGAGAGAGCCGGAGATGATCTGATAATCCTTAATTGATTGCAAGAGCTTCCCGGCATGAACCGCATGCCATACCGACGTATATAAGAACAAGGCGCCAAACAGAATACGGACCGGCAGAATCGCACGGTCAACAATTGAGATCACCTTCGATGCCATTATGCGTGATCTCCTGGAAGGCTGGCTGATTCCAATGGCGTTGCTTTAAGCCATGCAGGTGCGAACCATTGGGCAACCGGCTCTCCGTGTGAGAATTTCCCCAGTATGTCGCGGAAGGTATTCTCATCCAACTCGCCACTTTTGATGGTGCGCACAACCCCCTTTTCGTCAATCAGCATAAGAAAGGGGACGCCGGTCACACCCAGATCCCGCGACAGATCCATGGCCCCGGTATAAATGTGGTCGCCTTCGCCGGTCATATCAGCCAATGGCCTGGTTGTATCCACCGGAAACACCGAAGCGAATACCGGTTCGATGGAAGGATAGTCGTTCTCGATTTGGTGCAGCAGCTTGAGCTCTTTCTGGCAGTGAGGGCATACCGGGCTGACAATAATGAACAGCGTCTTATGCCCGCGCAACGCGATTTCGTTCAAGGTATTACCGTTAAGGCCGGTAAGAAGGAACTCAGGAAGGCGCTCTCCAACCTTCACCGAACCGTTGCCAGCTACTGGAATCGATGACCGCTGAGCGCGAGTATCTTTTGCAGTCTCAGTTTGCGAAGCCACCGGATTACTCGCCAGAGTGGCGCTTCCCTTTGCCGGCTTTTCACTTTGCGATGAGGGCTGAGAGGAGCCTTCCGGTGGCGATTTCAGTTCGCTTGTCCCCCCAGAACCTGGGGTGGCCGGCTCAGGCGCAGTCTGCGTGGGCGCGGCTGCGGCAGAGTCGGCTGGCTCGGAAGACATGGTCTTGCCGAACAACTCACCACGCAGGTTGTAAGTAGCCAGGGATACAATCACAATATAGCTCAACACTGCCACGAATGTTCTCAGCTTTGCCAGATTCATAGATGCCTTGTCGGTTTGGGCTCCAGCCCCCATATGGCATATTAGCTGCTGCGCAAGCCTGTGGGCAAGGGCGTATGGAGAATATTAGCTGCCGCTTTACCACAGAGGCACAGAGAAAAATTGGGTCATTGAGCCATCGGATCATCGGATGATTGAAGTTGTGCCAAAACTGGCAACTGCTTTAGGTAAAATAGCAGCACACGTTATCAAAATGCGCATCGTCATCAAAATTGGCAGCAGTGTGATTGCGCCCAAGGGCCGCATTGATACCAACCAGCTTCGCAACCTGGTGGATCAATTCGATCTGGCGCGTCACGAATATCTCATCGTAAGCTCGGGGGCCATTGCCTCGGGAATGTCGCGCCTGGCTCTTGCCGAGCGGCCCACAGGTGTTCCGCTCATGCAGGCTTGCGCCGCCGTTGGCCAGAGCCTGTTGATGCACACCTACGAGCAGTTATTTTTTGGTAAAAAGATCGTGGCTCAACTGCTGCTTTCTAACGATGATTTCACTTCGCCCGTTAAGTACAAGAACCTGCAAAATGCGTTGCGCCGGCTGCTCAAGCTGGGGGTGGTGCCGATTGTGAATGAAAATGACAGCGTCTCAGTGCGCGAACTCGAGCGCGTGGCCGCCTTTGGCGACAATGACGAGCTCAGCGCCCTGCTGGCTACGGCTGTACAGGCAGACTGGTTGCTGATGCTCACCAACGTAGAGGGTTTTTACGTGCCCAACGGCCGCAAAGGCCGGCACCTGTTGCGCACCGTGCAGAAGCTTACGCCGGAAATGGAAGCCTTGTGCAATGGACGCAGCGATCTCGGCACCGGCGGCATGCGCTCAAAGCTGCGCGCCGCCAAGCTGGCCAGCGAAAATGGAGTGCACGTGGCCATTGTGAACGGCAGCACCCCTGAGGCCATATCGAAGGCGATTGCGCGTAAAATTGGAACGTACTTTCCGCCGCGGCAGAAGGTGAAGTGATAATGGCAACTTCAGTGAGTAACGCGCTATCCACCGAGGAGAAGCTGCTTCGGGCACGGGAGGCTGCTTCCAAAACAGCCCAGCTCTCGACTGCGGAAAAGAATTTATTGCTGGAGAAAATGGCGCAAGCCATCGAGTCCGGGCACCAGAGCATTGTCACGGCGAACCAGCAAGACCTTGACAGCAGCGGTCTGCAAGGCGCCATGCGCGACCGGCTTGTGCTGAACGACAAGAGAATTGCCGAGATGGCCCAGGCCTTGCGCGACATCGCCAATCTTGCCGATCCGGTCGGCCAGACTATCAAAGAATGGACTCGCCCCAACGGTTTGCACATTCGCAAGGTGCGCGTTCCGCTTGGTGTTGTTGGCATCATTTATGAATCGCGCCCCAATGTCACCGTGGATACCGTCGCCCTTACCATCAAGACCGGGAATGCCATTGTGCTGCGCGGCGGAAAAGAAGCGATGCACAGCAATCAGCGCCTGGTGGAAATTTTGAGCAACGTGCCTGGAGTGCCGGAAGGCGCGATCGAACTGCTGGATTCAAGCTCGCGCACGTCGGTGCATGAGCTGATCAAGGCGCGTGGTTTTGTGGACGTCCTGATTCCACGCGGCGGCCAGGCATTGATTGATTTTGTCATCGAGAATGCCACAGTTCCAGTCATCGAGACCGGAGCAGGGAACTGCCACATCTTTGTGGATGAATCCGCCGACCTGCAGATGGCTGACAGCATCGTGATCAACGCCAAGGCCCAGCGGCCTTCGGTGTGCAATGCTGCGGAGAAGCTGCTGGTGCACGAGCACATTGCTGCTGAATACATCCCCCGCATTGTGACGAAGCTCCATGAACACGGCGTGGAAGTGCGCGGCGACGAGCAAGCCCGCAAACTGGCGGGCGCCGAAAAAGTGCGCGCTGCAGAAGCAAAAGATTGGACGGAAGAATATCTGCGGCTGTGCATCGCGATCAAAGTCGTAGCAGATGTAGACGAAGCTATTGCCCACATCAATCGCTATTCCACCCGGCACTCGGATGCCATCGTGACCCGCGATGAAAAACGCGCCCAGCATTTCATGCGCCTGGTGGATTCCGCCGCCGTGCTCTGGAACGCATCCACCCGATTCGTCGATGGCGGCGAATTTGGCTTCGGGGCCGAAATGGGAATCAGCAACCAGAAGCTGCACTGCCGCGGACCGTTTGCCCTGGAAGAGCTCACCTCAAGCAAGTATGAGGTGATCGGAACTGGCCAAGTGAGGGGATGGAAAGTTTTCAGTGAATAAAGACATTTGTGGAAGTTGATTGCTCGTGTGGCACAGCCGTCCCCGGCTGTGAGAGCATTGACCTATCCAATCATAATGGGCAAATACGAACATCGCCATAACCTGCCACATATTCAAAAAGATGATCGCGCCCATTTCATTACCTTCAACACCCATCACAGATGGGTTTTGCCTCCTGCCGCTCGCGATGTGGTATCGATTCGTGTTTATTTCTCGACGACAAGAAAATACAACTTCATGCGGCAGTAGTCATGCCGGAGCACGTACATATGATCTTCTTTGTCTTACGAAATGCAGCAGGAGAGAACTTACCTTCGCTGACATCCTGGGTCCGATCAAAGGGTATACTGCCCATCTGATAAACCAGCAAATGAAGAGGCATGGTCACGTGTGGCAAGACGAATCTTTCGATCACGTGCTGCGTTCAGAAGAAAAGCTGGAGGATAGAATCGAGTACCTGCGGCAGAATCCAGTACGGCGCGGATTGGCGAGAATCCCTGAACAGTATCGTTGGTTGTGGGTTAAAAAGTAACCCGCACAGCCGGGGACGGCTGTGCCACACAAGCCTAGCGCTGCGGTCTAACTTACTCGCTTGCGAGCGCGGGCCATGGCCAGCATGGGACGCATGCCGAGATTGACGATCATCATGACGGCGGAAAAAACGGGAAGCAGCAGCAGGGCCAGACGCAGGTGGTCTCCGTTGTTCCCTGCGATCAGGCCAATCAGCCATGAGCTGGCCACGACCCCAAGCCATCCAGCGGTGATGGCGATGCCTATGAAAGTGGCAGACCGTTGCGGAAAAGCATCGCCCACGATGCCTATGGCGCTGGGATAGACCGGGCCCATCACAGCCCCCGCGGCGAAGACGCTTAGCCACGCAACCGTGGGGTTTGGCGCATGCAAGGTCCAGTACGTGGTGATCATCATGAGCCCGGAGCATACCAGGCTGACGGAAACTGCGGAAAACTTCGTCAAAATACGGAAGCTGATAAGGCGTCCTACCAGCATCCCGGAAGCAAACCCAAGAGCAAGAATATTCAATGCCAGGGACTTTGAAATCCCTTCACTGATCAGATACTTGGTAAGCCAGTTCCAAAACGCTACTTCACAGGCAACGTACAAAAAGACAAACAAAGACAGTAAGAAGAGCAGGGACTTATCTTGTAGCTGCCGGGTCGGGGAAAGATCGGTGGACGGCACAGGAGCCGGCATGGGCGTAGTAGCGTCCATGATGAGCATTGCCAATGCCAGCGCCGCTAACAGATAGCTCAGGCCGATCGCGTTGTCGTGAAAAACATTGGCGGCAATCAAAGGAGTCACCAGGCCCCCGAGCCCAAAGAACACGTTGGCAAAACTCAGCATAGAGGCGCGCTTGTCTTCGCCAATGTCGCTGACCAGCGTGTTCGCCGCAGTTACGATCGTGCCGCCGCCCATTCCCAGAATGAACATACAGCCCATGATGATCTTCCATCCGCTTGCGTTGGGAAGGGTGAAGAGCGAAACAACAATGAGGGTCATTCCCCAAAGAAACCCGGCTTTCTTTCCCCGGCTATCAATCAGAGGCCCGGCAACAATGGAAGCCAGCACCAATCCCAGTGCCTGCACAGCGGCAATACTGCCGTTTTGCCGGGGTGTCATGTGGAAGCGGGCGGAAAGATCAGGCAGTAAAGTCCCCAGCATAGGGGCGATGGTCCCATAAAGAAAGAGGGCAGTGCTGGCGGCGATCATTAACCTGAGGCTGGAAGTCTTCGTCATGGTGGCCCCAAGGCTTCAATCGGATGATGGATTGGGCTTGCGGTCCCAGCGGTGGGCTTTCAACTTCGCCAGCAACTCCGGTGGAAGCGCTCCGGCATCGCTCAGCGCCAGGTTCTGACGCACGTGCTGGGAACTCCGCATTCCTACAATAGTCGTGCTCACGACCGGGTTGGAGAGGATGTAGCGAATTGCCATCTCAGGCAAGCTCATCGAACCGGGAAGCAGCGCCTTCAGCTTCTCAATGCGTTCGAGAGTAAGGCGAAGGTTTTCTGGATTAAAGTATCGCGATCGCCAGTCGTTTTCCGGGAATTTTGTTCCAGTGGTAAACGTACCGCTCAAGCTGCCTTCATCGAGGGGAACCCGCGCAATCACGCCAATGTTGAGTTCGCGGCAGATGGGGAAAAGCTCGTCTTCCGGCGCCTGATCGAAGATGTTGTAGATAACCTGCACCACATCCACGAGGCCGGTGCGCAGCGCGCGGATACCGTTCCACGGCTCCCAGCGATTTAAACTCAGTCCGAAAGATCGGACCACTCCGTCGCGCTTGAGCTTGGAGACAGTTTCGTGAAATTCCTTTTCCTCTGTCCAGCCATCATCCCAAACATGGAACTGGAGCAGATCCATGGAGTCGACCTGAAGATTCTTGCGGATCAGGTCGGCATAGTGAAAGACGTGTTCGGTGGGGAACACATCTTTGTAGGAATCGTTGGGAGAGGCCGGCCACTTGCGGTTTTTAGGTGGAATCTTGGACGCAGCATAGAGGCGCTTTCCAGAGTTCTGGCGCAATGTCTCACCCAGAAACAGGTCGCTCTTTCCGTCGCCGTAAGCCCAGGCGGAATCAAAAAAATTACAGTCCAAATCTACGGCAAGCTGCATGGACTGCCGTGATTGCTGGTCGTCAGAGCCGCTCCAACCGCTCATTCCCCAAAGTCCATAGGCAACGTCTGATACCTGAAATCCTGTGCGGCCAAGTGTGCGAAGCTTCATGATTGTCTTTATCCCTCCCAATCCTTACTTCTAATCTAATGTACCTTTTTTCTTCATTACGGAAAAACTCGTTGCAATTCGAAGATACAGGGCCGGCCTTGGCCGTGCCGGTGAGACCTGGCGAAACCAAGAGGCCGAGAGACAGTCATGCTTCGGGCATCGAAATTTGAACCACGCTGCCCGTGGAAACGTTTTTAGTGTGCTATCTTACAAATCGCGCGCCGAGTAGTTTAAAGCCTGAGGCCACCCCCACAGTCCTCAGACCTCCACGATCTCGGCGCGCCTTGTAATTTGTGGACGAGTTGTAGTCACAATGAGTTCTGAGCGCCGTTGAGGTTGTGAACTTCTTTCTTTCCGCACTGGCTTGCATTCGCTCTCAGCATATAAACAACCGTTTAAATAGCCGATTTCTGTTAGCGCCAAAGAAGGATATGTGGCACAACTTGCAGACGTATCGAGTCTGAGAAGACGGCGGTCCTGGCCTCCCCACTGGCTGGAAGTCCGGCTCGAGCGCAACTGTTGAGTTTTATGAAACATATCGTTCATCGATTTTCAGTTGAAATATAGTACTGCCTTATGATCGAAAATTGGAGGGCATCGCAATCACCCGCCGCCTGGTTTTGGCCTTGCCGGTGGATTCGCGGATGATGAGATGGGTTCCAATGCCGAACTCGGCGCCCTTCATATTTCCCCGAATGGATTGCAACAGCGCATTGCAGGCCAGGCTGGCCAACTCGGAGCGCAGCAAACGGATGGTCGTGAGAGGTGGTTCGGTAAACTGCGCCATATCAATATCGTCGAAGCCGATGACGGAAACGTCTTCCGGAATCCGCAAGCCGGCCTGGCGAATGCCGCGTAGCGCGCCGATGGCGGTGAGATCGTTGGAGGCGAGCACCGCAGTAGGGGGATTTTGTCTTTGCAGCATGCGGGTAATGGCGCGCAAACCGCCGTCCACTTTGTGGTTGCTCTCTTCCACCAGGCCGCTGTGCTCGGTAACGCGCCGCCCCAGGCAGTGAAGAAAGGCATCTCGCCGCACCCGCGCCGATTTCAAAGTGCTGGGACCGCTGATGAAGGCAATGCGGCTGTGTCCCAGCGCGCGCAGATGGTCTACCGCCTGTGTGATGCCTTGCGCATAGTCAACTTTAATATTGCAGACGCCCTTGCGAACTTTGCCCACGTCGAGAAAGACCAGCGGCACCTTGCGGCCGGCAAGCTGGTCGATTAAAGAGCGGTCCATCTCTGAAGTCATGATGGCCACTCCGTCGGTCTTGCGTTCGATCATCCGCCCCACTGAATGGGACATGCGCGAGCTCTCGTAGTGGGTCGCGGCGATCATGATGTCATACCCGTTCTGCAGGGCTACGTCCTGGAACCCGCGAATGAGCTCGGGAAAGAAAGGATTAGTGATATCGGAAACCACAAGCCCCAGGATGCGGCTGCGGCCTGAGACCAGCGTTTGCGCATTGGTGTCGGGACGGTAGTCAAGGTCTTTGATGGCCCTCCGTACCCGCGCAGCAGTGGCAGGACTTACGGATACGCTGTTATGCAACGTGCGCGAAACCGTGGCAATTGATACCCTGGCACGCTTTGCAACCTGTTTGATGTTCATGGAAGAAATATGAGGGCGATTTTATACCATGAAACAAGGGGGCTTAACGGCAGATATTGACCCCTTCCACCCGCCAACCCTGTCGTGCGTACTGCAATATGGTCACCCCTCCATACCCAATCTCAATCTTGTGCATAGAGCTTTCATCAATGCCAAGAATGCTGACCAAAGCCACCCGGACGAACCCGGCGTGCGTGACCACGGCCACACACTGCTGTTCACATTCCTGTACGAGCGCTTGCAGTTCAGCTTCTACCCGCGAACGAAATTGCTCGAAAGATTCACCTGCCGGAGCCGGCTGCAGGGGATAGTGGCTGAGCCAGGAAGCTGCGGCTGCCGGTGCTTTAGCTTCAATCTCAGGCCAGGAAAGGCCCTCCCATTCACCGAAGCTGATTTCACGCAGTCCTGCGCGTGAGAGAAGAGGCAGGGCTTTGCGAGTTGCAATCGCCACGGCCGTGTCGTAAGACCGTTTTAAATCGCTGCTGTAGACTTTTGTGATCGGCCAGCATTCCAGATCATCAACAATCCTGGCAAGCTGCTTTTCGCCCAGTTCGCTCAAAGCAGCATCCGTATGTCCGCAGAAACGCCCCGCCATTGCGGAATGCGCATGCCGGACCAGCAATAGTGTAGTTTCACAAGACACTGCTATCGTCCCTTTTCCTCTGTGTCGCTGCGTCTCTGTGGTGAACAAATTATCCTGCGAGGACCCCGCAGAAATAAACCGCAATCTCGGTGAGCTGATTTGTGGCACCGTAGCAATCGCCGGTAACCCCGCCGATTTGGCTTCTATAATAAAGACCGCTGAGAAGCGTTACACCTACTGTTGCGGCTGCTGGAATCCAACTGGAGTTGCGCAATGCCCAATAGCAGACGAACAAGGTGAAGAGAGTGCCGAAAACCAGGGCGGCCATAGAGATCCGTTGCGCCACTTGCGCCCCTTGACCATCCTCGGCTCGCGCTGGATGTAAGAAAAAGCTCAGTGGAAGCGTGGTCCAGCGGCACAGAACGTGGCTCGCGATCAGATACGCGGAAAAACTATGGGTTGGCAAGTGACTTAGCAGAAGATAGCGGGCCAGCAATGAGAGCGTGATCGCAATGGCGCCATAGCTTCCGATGCGGCTGTCGCGCATGATTGCCAGGATCTGCTCTTTGGTCCAACCTCCGCCGAACCCATCGGCAGCATCAGCCAGGCCATCTTCGTGCAGGCCGCCTGTGATTACGACGAGATAGACCAGGATAACCAGGGCTACAAGCTCGCGGTCTACGTGGCCGCTCAATATTTTATTTAAGCCCAGGGCGCCCGCTGCGACCAGCAATCCTATAAGAGGGAAAAAACCGGCGGCCCGCGACAGTGACCCGGAGGTGTGCGATGCGGCAGGGAATGGAAGCCGCGTCATGAACCGTAGTGCTACAAGCATGTCTCGAAAGAAAGGAATCACGCTTTTGCCGTGCTCACCTGTGCCGAGGCAAAGGTCGCCATCTGGTTGTAAAGCTTTATTGCAGCTTCGATGATAGGAAAGGCCAGCACCGCCCCGGTCCCTTCGCCGAGCCGCATGTTCAACTGCAGGATTGGCTGCAACCCCAAATGCTCGAGCAGGATGCGGTGTCCGGGTTCCTGAGACTGATGGCCGGCGATAAGGCAATCGCGCAAGCTGGGTTGCAGCGCACACGCAATGGCAGCGGCGGCCGTGGCTATGAAACCGTCAACAACCGTCACCACGCGATGGCGGGCGCAATTTAATAACATTCCGCTGATAGCGGCGATCTCAAATCCACCAAGGCAATGCAGAATGGCCAGCGGATCAGACGAAGCGCCAACGCCATGCCGGGCAAGCACTGCTTCAATGATGGCCCGCTTTTGCTCCAGCGCCGGGCCCTTTACGCCGGTTCCCGCGCCGGTCACAAGAGCCGCAGATGATCCGGTCAAAACGGCCGTAATCGCGCTGGCGGCAGTGGTGTTGCCAATCCCCATCTCTCCTACAGCGATCAGTTCTATGCCTTCGCGCTGGGCCTCATCGGCAAGTTCAATTCCCACCTGCATTGCCTGCAGCATCTCGGATTCTTCCATGGCTGGGCCACGCAGCATATTGCGCGTTGCTCGCCGGATTTTCCGGTGCAGCACCCCCGGCAGGGAAGCAAGGTCTGCATCAACACCCACGTCAACGATCACCACGTCAGCGCCTGCATGACGCGCGATAACATTGATGCCCGCGCCTCCCTGCAGAAAATTCAATACCATCTGGTGAGTTACTTCTTTGGGATATGCGCTCACGCCTTCATCCGTAATTCCATGGTCCGCGGCGAAGACATAAACTGCTTTTCGTCCAACCTGGGGCCGGGCGGTCCGCTGGATGGAGACAGCTTTGGCGGCAATATCTTCCAATCGCCCCAGACTACCAAGTGGCTTTGTCAGGCAGTCGAGGTGAGCGCGCGCGTGGGCCAGCCAGCCGCAATCAGGTGGCTCGATGGCTGCAATGACCTCTTCCAATAAGCGAGCGCTTGCAGGCGTTATTTTTTCAACGGACTGGTTCAATGTGTGCCTCCTCCGTTGCGAAATGATCGGCGCGCCGCAAGATCGGCAACGCCCGGCCGTTCAAGCCAAAGGCCGGCGCCAGAAGCTCGGGACGAAGCAGCTCAGAAGCCGTGCCCTGCGCAATGGTTCGATCATGCAGCAATGCCACCGCGGGAAATGTCTGCTGCACTGCATACAGATCATGGATGGCGGCCACAATGGTTACTCCTTCCAGATTGAGCTTCAGCAACAGTTCAAGAATTTCCGCCTGCCGGCCGATATCGAGATGCTGGGTGGGTTCATCCAGCAGGAGCAGCCTGGGTTGCTGCGCCAGGGCAATGGCGATCTTTACACGCTGCTGCTCGCCGCCGCTGAGCTGGTTGAAGATGCGGTGGCGCAAATGCGTGATCTGGGTCCGAGACATGGCTTCGTTGATGGCCGCGTAGTCTGCCGTACTCAAATTACGCAATGCGCGCAGATAAGGCGTACGCCCCTGCGACACTAATTGATCTACCGTGAAATCAAAGGGCACAAACAACTGCTGCGGAACAAACGCAATGACCTGGGCGATGCTGCGCCTGGACATCTCGTTCACTGCGTATCCATCCAACAAAACCCGCCCCTGGCGAGTCGTGAGTAACCCTGCGGCCAGTCGCAACAATGTCGTCTTGCCTGAGCCATTACGCCCTATGACGGCAATCCGCTCACCTGGTTTCACGGTAAAGCCTGCTTGCTGGAAAATACCTTCAGTTCCGTAAGAGAAGGTGACGTCTCGTAACTCGAGCAATGTTTTCATAGCGCATACTCCCGCTTGCCACGCCGCAGCAGAAAAAGAAAGACCGGCCCGCCAATAAATGCGGTCAGGATGCCGACGGGAAGCTCGGAAGGGGAGAGCACGGTGCGCGCCAGGGTGTCTGCCAATATAAGAAAGATCGCGCCTGCAAGGCCGGCAATCGGCAGCAGCCGGCTGTGGTCCGGCCCAACGAATAAACGCACAATGTGTGGAATGATCAGGCCCACAAATCCGATCAGACCTCCCAAGGAAACCGCTGCTGCGGTCAACAGAGAGCCGACAAGAATGATTGCAGCTCTCAAAAACTCAACCCTGATTCCGAGTTGTTGCGCGTAGTCATCGCCCAAACAGAGCGCATTCAGAGAGCGCCCCAGCGGAAAAGACAAGACCGTGCCCAAGCCCACCATCACGCTTGCCACTGCGACCTGTGACCACTGCGTGTTGGAAATCGCGCCATGCAACCAAATGGTCAGCAGATGAACGGCGACATATGAATCAGGATGCAACAGGACCACGAAAGTAGTTGAGTAGGCAAGTATCGCGCTCAGCGCCAGGCCTACCAGCAGTAAGGTGACGATGGGAGTGCGTCCTCCAACCCTGGCGAGCCAGTACACCACAATCATGGTCAACAGCGAAAAACAGAACGCCAGTGAAGCCGTGGCTCCAAACCCCAGTAGCGAAAAATGCGGCAGGAACACGATTCCCAGCGTCGCGCCTAAAGCCGCGCCCCCGGAAGAGCCGATGACATAAGGATCAGCCATCGGATTACGGAACAACCCCTGAAACAAAACTCCGGCGATCGAGAGGCCGCAGCCGACAAGCGCGGCCGCCAGAACCCGCGGAAGGCGGATTTGGAAGACGATGGTCTTCTCCATCTCCAGACCTTCCGCATGCCTGTTGACGAACACCGACGCCACCGTGCCAGGTTTTATCGTCACCGCGCCGATGCAGGTAGCCGCAAATATTTCTCCTACCAGCAGCAGGCAAAGTATGAATACTACGGCCCACAGGCTGCGCGTTGCGGGCTGACGAGGCTCAGCAGCAGCCTCGCGTTCACGCGTCTCCTGGACTTCGACTTGTGCTGACTGCGTCATCTATCTAAATTATCTAATGTTCCAGGACTCGCCTCCGAGCGTGATGCGAAGGCCTGCGCGGAAGGCGAGCGGCAAGGAAGGAAAGCCGAAAGCCGCATCGTAGTGCTCGCTCACCAGGTTTTCGACGCTGGTATAGAAGCCCAGGATGCGTGTGGCGCGATAGCTGCCGCTGAAATCAATCTTCTGATAAGAGCCGGCCAGGTTGCGGTTGGGCAACAGCATGCTGTTCCCGAAAAAGCCGTCGCTGAGGAAGGTGCTGTCATCACGGCGGCTTACCAGATATCCGCCCAATGCCAAGGTGAACTTAGGCCGCTCATATGTAGCCAAGAAGCTTCCGGAGTGAGGCGCACGCCGGAAGGGCCGGCTGCCGACCAGGGGCGAGAATGCTCCGATCGGAATCGGAGGAAGCGCCGGATTCGTGACCGGACCAAGCGCGCTGCTCTGAAACGAACGTTGCACAACAGAATCAAGATAAGTGTAGTTCGCACGAACATGCAACCCGTGTCCCAGGTTGAACTCCATTTCGCTTTCAATGCCCTGAGCGCGAAAATCGGCTGAATTAACCGTCGCCCCGAAGGCGTTGCTGGTTGCGTTCACGAGGTCGGCGGGCACTCCCAGGGAGAACAGCGCGCTGGGGTTCAGGAATTCCATTTGATCGGTAAATTGATTATGAAAAAAAGTCAGGCCAAACCTTACGCGCGCATTCCACGCCGTTTGTTCAATTCCAAAGTCGTAGCTGCGCGAACGTTCCGGTCCGATGGGCCGCACATGAAATTGGGATATTAACTGTTGCCCATTGCCGGCCTGGGACAGCAGGTTGAACAGGGAAGTGCTCTCAGAGAAGATATCCGGTTCTTTGATGCCTCGGCCGAAATTGAATTTTAGCTTTGTTCCATTGAATCTTCCGGCAGAATCAGGACGGAACAAGTAATAGGCAAGAGAGACGCGTGGGGTAACGGCCACTCCGAATATCTGGTTATTTTCAACCCCGAGTCCAACGGTGGCGTAAGCCCGGGTCCAGAGATTGCCGTTCGCCTCCAGGGTATAACCAAAGTTGTCGCGGTTGGTAGGAGTGCGGATTCCGGAATTTGTAAATCCCCGTTCGTTTTCATAGCGGAAGCCGAGCACCGCCGCCAGATGCGGGTTGAAAACATAATTAGATTGTGCCGATACAAAATCCCGGTTCGTGAGTGTGTCAAAGCGTTGAGGATAGATGCCACCAAAATCAAGAATCGCCTGACCCGTTGTGCTGAACCCGTTTGCGCCACGGATCGTAACCGGAAGTCCTACGTAGTTCGGACCTAGCCCAAATGGGTCAAAAGGAATGCCGGTGGGAGAAGGATTTTCAAATTGGGAGCGCAGCCTCGTAGCTCCATAGCGTACCTGGTTGAGCCAGCGGGAGGTAGTCTGGTTCTGCAGGCTTGCCCCTATGAATGTATCCTGCTCTTTCTGGAAGGAATCATCAGCGATACCGTAGAAGTCCAAAGCATTAGGATCATTGCCGGCAGTTACCGTGCGCCGGGCCGTCAGGCGAAGCTGCGTGGAAGAGAGCGGCGCCCATCCGAAGTTTCCGGCATAAGTGCCATTATGAAAGGCGCTGTGCGGCTCGCTGTTGCGGGTATCAAAGCGCGAGAATTCGGAAAAATAATCGAGTTGGCGATAGGCGCCGGCGAGGGAAGCCGTCTGGCGCATGGTAGAAAAATTTCCGCCGTCGGCGGAGTATACAAACTCCGGCAACGGTGTAGTACCGTGGCGAGTCGTCAGGTTGATTACTCCCGCGAGCGCATCTGCGCCATAGAGCACGCTGTTAGGTCCACGCAATACTTCAGCCTTGGCGATACCGGTTTCAGCTATGTCTGTAAAGTCAACGGCTCCGCCGATGTCGTTGATAGGGATTCCGTCGAGCAATACTTTATTCGCGTTTTCGTTGCCTCCGCGCAGGAACAGCGTGGACTGTCCGCCCCGTTGCCCTACTTGGATAATCTGCAGCCCGGATACAAGCCGCAGCGGCTCGATGATATCGAGCTTGTTCTGGAACTGACTTTCATCAATAACAGAGATGGAAGCTCCGACCTGGGAATCGGGTATCTCTGTTCCAGTAGCGGAAACCACGATTTCCTGTGTGGTGGTTCCGACCCTCAGGCTTAGATTGATCTGGACTGTTCCTCCACCAAGATAGACATCGCTGCTGGTTTCAGAGATGAATTGATGCGCCTGTGCGCGAATATGGTAACGCCCCGAATTCAGGTTGGAAAATTCGAAGGCGCCGATCGGGTCGGTTGTGGTTGTGGCCACGCGTTCATTATTGCGTAATAGTTCGACTTGCGCGTTGGGGATGACCGCGCCTAAAGGGTCGGTAATCGTGCCTTTGATTGTGCCTGATTCTGCGGCAATCGCAAATTCAGGGACAAGAAAGCATAAGGTAATTCCCAAAACGAAAACAGCAGTACGGAAGCTCCTGGATAGCATGATTCTCCTTTTCCTCGAAAGAGAGGTAGTCGTATCGGCAACGGACCGGTCTCCTGACTTTGCGACTTACGCCGGCGCCTTCCCACCCTGAGGGCAGTGGCTCTGCCGGCGATGACAATGTCGCTCACAGTTGCGGGACAGTAGCGGAATCTCACCGCTTTCCCGAACATCCGGTTGCGATTCGGTTCGTACAGCGTTAATGTGCGAGGCAGCGCAAACAAATCATCTGTGCTGCCCCAAAGGATGAAACTGGTTGGCCAAATCCTCCAGCGCATCAAAGGCCGCAGGACTCGGGTGAAGAACCCGGTCGTCGGTATAGAACACGTGATTGGCCCGCACGGCTTCCAGGCTGTTCCACCCGGGCTTCTTTTTCAGATCGTCGATGGTAAGCTGCGATCCGCGCACCAGAAGCAAAAAGTCCGGCTTTCGCACCAGCAGCGCCTCCGCGCTGATCTGCGGCCAATTGTCAGACATATCATCGGTTACCGATTTTGCCCCGGCAATCTCAATCAATTCAGTAATAAATGCATGTTTGCCCACGGTCATGACCGGGTCAGGCCATAACACAAAAAATACCTGGGGAGCAGGAGCGCCTTTTACGTGGTCTCGCACCGCTTGTTCCCGGCCGTGCAGGCGGCTGACCAGGCCGGCGGCTTCTTTTGGGCGGTTCAACGCAGTTCCCAAATCGGTAATCGAAGCATAGATACCCGCAAGGTCGTGAGGGTGGACTACGAACACAGGAATACCTGCTTTTTCAAGCTGCTCTACCGTTTCCAGCCGGTTCATATCTTCAATCGCCAGCACCAGATCAGGGTGAAGGGCGATAATGGTTTCGATCGAGGGATTAAGCGGTTCGCCGACACTGGGCTTCTTTGTCGCCTCGGGAGGATATTTTGTATAGTTGCTGACGCCCACAATATCTGCGCCGGCTCCTATGGCATAGATGGTGTCCGTAATGCTGGGCGCGAGCGAGACAATGCGATGCGGAGAGTTGGCAACGACGACCTTGCGCCCCAGTTCGTCCTGCACGGTCCGCTGCGCGAGGCAACAGCCTGTGAGGACCAGCAGCAACAAAATCGCCGATAGGTGCCTTCTCATAGCTGAAGTGTGGCCTCTCGCGCTGCCCGTGCATGCGCAACAAAACTGGCGGCTAAACCGGGGTTCGATTTGAAGTGAAGATGAATATAACTGGCCAATACGTTGTCCTTAATAAACCCTTCAAACTCCGCTCGGCCGCTCAGCGTGTAGCCGGCGCGGTACGCATGGTTCACATCTCCTAACTCCAACATTTTTGAATAATGGAAGCTGTGGCCGCGAGCTACCGCTCCATGCTTTCCCAGCAAACACTGGCGCTCGAACGTCACTTCTGTATAGCCAAAATGCACCAGCCCACTGGTCATCTCAATCGCAAGAGGCAGCACCCCGGCCATTTTGAAGGTGCGTCCATCGAGAGTGCGAAGTTGGTCAGAGAGGTAAATAAGCCCACCGCATTCCGCGTAAACCGGTTTTCCTGAAGAAACAAACTGGTGAAGATCGCGAATCAGCAGCTGGTTGTCGCTTAACTGCTGCGCAAAAAGCTCCGGGTAGCCCCCGCCGAAATACAAGGCATCCAGGCCGGCGGGAAGGTTGCTGCATTGAAGCGAATTGAATTCAACGATCTCCGCACCTTCGCTCCGCAGCATCTGAAGGTTATCTTCGTAATAAAAACAAAATGCCTGGTCACGCGGTACCCCAATACGAACTTTGGGCGCGGAATCATCGTTGTGGATCCTGCGTGGAACCACTGCTTCCGTAGAGACGTGACTTGCTACGTCTCCGCATGCACAGAGCAAGGCGTCCAAATCAATATGTCGCTCAGCAAGATCAGCAAGAAGAGAAACCTGTTCCGTTGAAAGTGGACGCTCTGCCGCGGTTACCAACCCTAGATGTCGTTCAGGAATATGCAGCGGAGGCGTGTGAGGCAGGGAACCCAGCACGGGACTCTTACAAGAAGCGGCGATTGCCTGCTGCAGGAAGTGCAAGTGCCCCTCACTGCCAACTCTGTTCAATATCACCCCTACCATCTTCAGATCAGCGTCAAAGTTCTCGAAGCCTTGAATGACGGCGGCAATGCTGCGGGCTGCCATCGAAGCATCGAGCACCAGCACAACAGGCAAATACAGTTGTTTGGCAATTTCAGCGCTGCTGCCTTGCTCGCCCGTGCCGGTTACTCCATCGAATAATCCCATCATGGCTTCGGTCACGGCGACATCGGCTCCCTGACTGGCACCATGGAAAATTTCGCGATTGGCATGGGCATCGAGCATCCATGAATCCAAATTGCGCGAGCTGCGGCCGGCAACGTGGGTGTGATGCGCGGTATCGATGAAATCGGGTCCACACTTAAAACTCTGCACCACCAGGCTGCGCCTTGTGAGCGCCGCTATCAGGGCCAGCGTCACTGTGGTCTTGCCGCTGCCGGTTGCCGGACTTGCCACCATGAAGGCTTTCATAACCCGGTTTCAACCTTTCCTTTGAGCGCGAGCGGCAGCCCGGCAAACATCAGCAGCACGTTGTCGGCAATTCGCGCCACCTTCTGATTAATTTCACCGAGCAGTTCTCGAAACAAAACCCCTGCGGGAAATGAAGGCACCACGCCGCTGCCCACTTCATTGGAAACAAGCACCACCGAGGGTTGAACCGAGCACAGTGTTTCGCAAAGAAGCTGTACGCGTTTGTGAATCAGGTCTTTATTCTCCCGGTCATAAGACATGATGTTGGCTGCATACAGCGTAAGGCAATCAACCAGCAGCAGCTCGGAACCTTGGCTGTGCTCGCGGATGGCGCTATCCAGTTCGACCGGCACCTCTACCGTCACCCATGACGTAGGGCGTTCCCGGCGATGCCGTTCAATTTTGCGGCGCATCTCTTCATCGGTCGGTTGCGCGGTCGCAAAAAAGGTTACCTTGCCCGCGCCCGCAGCCAGTTGCTGCGCGAAGCGGCTTTTGCCGCTGCGCGCTCCGCCGAGAACGAGAGTTACCGATTTTCGGTTTCCCGTTTGCATGAATTCGCCTTGCGCAAATCTTTGCGCTAAGCGGGAAGAATCAGCTTGCGTGTTTGAGTACGATCAACAGAAAGCTGTCCGGCTCTCCCATCGAAGCCGGAATCGCCCAATGATTGGGAGTCTGGCTGGTCTCCTGACTTGCGCCTCGCTGAACCGAACGGCCTTCCCAGTTCTAAATTCCCAGTGGCAATATGTTCGGTTCTCGGCGTTTACAGTTGCGGGGCAGTGGCGGAGTCTCACCGCACTTCCCATAACCAGACTGTTCGGGTTATATCGTGTAAGCTGCCACCAGTCAAGTTGATTGCGGTCGTGGCGCCGGTATACGGCCAGCATCTGCCCACTCGGTGGATGGTCAATATGTAAGCTGGGAATTTCTCACAACCGTGCCCAACTCTTCGGCGGAGTTTCAAACTTGCGTTCAGGATGAAAAAGCGCGGCCATAATCTCCAGCCCGGTAACAAGCCTTGGACCGGGCCGTGAAAAGTAGGCATTGGCATGCACTGCGAAGACCTTGTTGTTGCGCACTGCCTTCAGATTGTTCCATTCCGAGGGAAACTTGGTTTCGCGGTACTCGCGCATTGCCCGTTCCAGGTCATATCCGCAAGGCATAACCAGCACGATGTCTGGATCGGATGCAATAATCTGCTGCCAACTGAATTCCAGGCTGGGCTCGCCAACGCGGCCCAACGGATCGACGCCACCCGCCATCGCAACCATCTCCGGCACCCAATGGCCGCCATTGAACGGCGGACTCAGCCACTCCAGCGAAAGCACGCGCGGACGCTGGCCATAAGAATATTGTTTCACCTGCTCAACCCGCTTCCGCAAGCCAGCAACGAGTAATGTCGCTTCCTGTTGCCTGCCCGTAGCCTGGCCAACCGCTTCAATATCCCGCCATACATCTTCCAGCGTGTGCGGAGTCAGCGACAAAATTTTCGGTGTAGAGGGCAACTCGTGCAACGCTTTAGCGACATGCGATGCTCCCACCGCGCAGACGTCGCAAAGCTCTTGCGTGACAATCAAGTCAGGCCTGATTTGCCGGAGCAACTCGGTGTGTACCCGGTAAAGGCTCTCGCCATGGGAAGAGAATTCATGCACTGTGCGATCCACTTCGGCGGGTGACAGCGAATGCTCAAGCACTGTGTCGAGGACAACGGGCTTCCGGCGCGCCTCGGGTGGATAATCGCACTCGAAGGTGACGCCGGCAACCGAATCTTCAAGTCCTAAAGCGTAAAGTATTTCAGTAGCTGCTGGTATAAACGAGCAAATTTGCATGGCTGATTTTTCTGCAACCGTGATATGCGGCACGCGGTAGTATAGCTCAATGCTGCTGTAGCGGCGTAGCCCTGATGCCAAAGCCCGTTTTCGACGAACATTTCCGGAGCCAGTTTGAGGAATTGCTCAAGTGGAGGCGTGATGTCCGCAGCTTTCGCCGCGATCCCGTCGATCCTCAGCTTGTCGAGCATCTCATTGGCCTGGCCTCGCTGGCTCCCTCGGTGGGTTATAGTCAGCCCTGGCGCTTTGTCCTGGTCGAATCCCCGGAACGGCGCGAATCCATAAGGATCAATTTCGAGCAGTGCAACCAGCAGGCGCTCAACGCCTATTCAGGAGAGAAAGCGCAACTGTATGCCAAATTGAAGTTAGCCGGCTTGCGCGATGCTCCGGTTCACGTGGCGGTTTTCCTGGACCAGCAAACGGAGTGTGGCAGCGGCCTGGGCAGAATGACCATGCCTGAGACCCTCGAATACTCCGCGGTCCTGGCGGTGTACACCCTGTGGCTGGCCGCCCGTGGTTACGGATTAGGTTTGGGTTGGGTCTCGATTCTCGATGCCACGAACGTAAATTGCAGTTTGAGTGTCCCTGAGGAATGGAAGCTGATTGCCTACCTGTGCGTCGGATATCCGGAAGAAGACCATGCCAACCCGGAACTGCTCCGCAGCGGTTGGGAAAGCCGTCTGCAGGCAGCGGACATTCTCGTGAAACGCTGAGCGTGACCAACAACTCGCGCTTCAATAGGATTATTCCCCCATTCAATTTGCATTTTCCCAAAACAGGAAATACAGGACCGTAAATGGGAAGTTTTACACTCCTATTCTCTATGACGTAACTTGGCGTTCATGAACTTCGTTTCTCTTGTTACAGTGAAGACTCGACTTTGTAACAATAAAGAAAGCATGCGCGTGACGCCAGGTAACAAAACGGAACGGCAGATACTGGTTCTTTATGCAAGCCGCGATCCTGTACTGCTTCTCGTGCGCAAGCTGCTTCTGGAATATGCGCACTACATGGTCACGACGGCGTCCACTTACCGGGCCTTTGTGAAAGAATTTCTCAACGGCGACTTTGACATCGTGGTTCTCTGCAGCACCATTAAGAATATTGAACGCAAAAAAATGGCCTCCATTGTGGACCACCACAGCCCGTCAACCCCCGTCATTGTGATTTCCGAAGGCCCTTTTTCTCACTATGATTTTGGCACCGTGACCGTGGATCCCCGGCCAGAGGCTTTCCTGAACAGCCTCGCCGATGTGGCAAAGACCTGTCACATCCGCCGCTCTGCATGATGCAATATCGAGCACCTTTGGCTTTTCCCCGAACATTCATGGCAAAAGCTAATGGTCAAAGGTTAAGGGGCAAAATAGCTTCTTTCGGTTGACATTGCCGGCCAATTTCCAGATAATAAGCGGGTAATTTACTTATGCGCACTTGGCGATTTAGCTACGCTTTTACCTACCGCTACTACTATGCGAGTAGCGGATGTGGGGCGCGGCCTGTGTGCGTGAAATAAAGACGCAATACTAAAATAAAAGCCGAGTTTAAATCCCACAACCGCGACCAGGAGTCGCGGTTTTTGTTTGAGAGCATGGTCAGAGGCCAGGGATTGCGTCGGTGGCGTCAGAAAATTCAGGTTTTAAAATCTATCTCGATTCGAGATCAAGGAGCGCAAGATTCAATGATTATTAACATGAGAGAGAGAGCAACCGAGGAGCAGATTCAGCACATTATCGATCGGGTGAAAGAGGCTGGATTTCAGGCCCACGTCACTCGTGGAGCGGAGCGCTGCATCGTTGCCGCTGTGGGCAGCGGTGGCCGAAGGCATGAACTGGAAGCGCTGGCGGCGGCTGCCGGCGTGGAAGAAGTGGTTCCCATCGCACAACCGTTCAAGCTTGTGAGCCGCCAGGTAAAGCCGCAAGGTTCGGTGGTCGATGTAGGCGGCGTGCGCATCGGCGATGGCAGCTTCGTTGTCATTGCCGGTCCATGCTCGGTAGAGTCTGAGGAGCAGATATTTTCCACCGCGAAGGCGGTGAAGGCTGCAGGCGCGCGAATGCTGCGTGGCGGAGCCTATAAGCCACGCACATCGCCGTATGAATTTCAGGGGCTGGGAGTGGAGGCATTAAAGCTGCTGCGCCAGGTTCGCGAGAAATTCGATCTTCCGGTGGTCACCGAGGTGATGGGGACTGAAGACGTTGAAGTCATCTGCGAGCACGCCGATATGCTGCAGGTGGGTGCGCGTAATATGCAGAACTTCAATCTTCTTCGCCGTCTCGCCAAAGTCGATAAACCGGTGCTGCTGAAGCGCGGCCCCTCGGCCAGCGTCAAAGAATGGTTGTTGGCCGCCGAATATCTGCTCGCGGGCGGCAATCACAATGTTGTGTTGTGCGAGCGCGGCATCAAAACGTTTGAGACCGAGACCCGCAACACGCTCGACCTGGCATCGGTCGCGCTGGCTCGCGAACTGTCACATCTGCCGGTCGTCGCCGATCCTTCGCACGGGACTGGGAGGCGCAGCCTGATTCCTCCCATGTCGCGCGCCGCAGCCGCGCTGGGAGCCGATGGACTCATCGTCGAAGTGCATCCTTGCCCGGAGCGCGCCCTTTCCGATGGTCCCCAGTCGCTCGATTTCGCCGCCTTCGAAAGCCTCATGCGGGGATTGCAAGGCCCATTGCGCCCAGCATCCGAGGAGACACAGGCACGGCATCGGGTTGCGGTGACGAATTAGAAGCCCGGAACCCGGAACTATGTAATGTCTCGGCGCTCCTCAGAATCTCTGCGCGAGACGATCGCTTGCAGAGACGTAGCTCGCTACGTTTCTGCCGGCGCTTCCGATTCGTGCGGACTCGAAACCTGAAACTCGAAACTAATTCTTGGGGCGCACATAATAAATCACCCCACTATAGTCATCGGTCAGCAGGAACGAATCTGTCCCTATACGCAGAATGTCGCAGGGCCGGCCATAGACAATTCCGTTCTGCAGGAACCCGGCGATGAAGTCCTGCGGCTTGGAGTGTTGTGTCACGCGTACGACTCGATAGCCTCGCTGCAAACGCCGCTTTGATGAGCCATGCAGGGCCACAAGAAACGAATTCTGCAAGGCTGGCTCTGCGGCGCTGGAATCGAAGTATTCCAGGCCCAGGGGCGAGCCATGGGCGGCAAAAGTATCGTAAGGCGCGGGCACCTGGCTGCAATCAACCTTCTTCGTGGAAGCAGCAAACTTAGGATCGGGAAATATCTCGCCATCCTTGAAATAGCAGTAGGGCCAGCCGTAATTCAATCGCGCATTGCTTTGCAGCAACTGGCGATTGAAGGCGAACATGGTCTCGTCTGGGGCATCATCACCCAGGTGATCGGCGCCCATGTTGGTGGCATAAAGCGTGCCGTCAATAAATCTCAGGCCGACCGCATTGCGCAGCCCCGCAGCCAGAATGCGCGCATGTTTGCCGTCAGGATCCATGACAGAAATACTCGCACGGATTTCTTCCATTTCTTCGCAAGCATTACAACTGCTGCCCACAGAGATATATAAATGACGCGGGTTCTCGTTATCGCTGAAGGCAATGGTGCGCGTCAGATGCCAACCCCCATATTTGTAGCTCAGCCCGTAATCGGGATAAGTGGCCAGGATTTCCGGCTTGGATGAAGGTGAAGTTTCGCCTGAATGAAATTTATATCGCTCCAGTTTGTCAGTGAGTGCAAGGTAGAGCCAGATTTGCCCTGCCGGATCGGTATAAAACGCAACGCTGTTGGGGTTACGCAGATGTTCCAGGTAGGGAACTACATGGGCAATTCTGCCGGTCTTGGGGTCGAAGCCATCCAGGATGTACACCGTCCCCAGTGAATTGTCAGAAAGGTCGTGCATATCGGTCACAAAGATTCGCCCGTCGGGCGACTTGGTCATAAAACGCACCCGCTTCAACCCTTCAGCGGCGACCGAGATGTCGAATCCTTCGGGAAGATTCAGGGGAAACGTTTTGCCGCTCTGCAGCTTGATCGTGTGCGGCTGCAGTTTCGGTCCGGCTTTTCCTTGTGCCTGGGCAGTGACTAGATTAACCAGGGAAAAAATCAAAATTAGCAGGGAGTGACAAGTAGTGGATCCAAATTTCCTGGCCATTAAGCTCCATTGCTCTGTTGGAATTAAGAGTCTTATTTTAATGCAGAGCGGAATGAGCGGAAAGCAAGTACGAGACTAACATCTCTGCGTTCCTCCGCGTCCTCTGCGATTAGTTCTTTTCTCGGCACTTGACTAGGCAACACGTTCCAGCGATTTGCGGTCCCACTTGCCCAGGTTTGCGCCGGCATCGTATGTACTCTGCAGGAAATCAATCAATGTCTTCCGCGGAGAGCTGCTCTTCCGCACCTCGTCATACATCAACAGAAACTCCTTAAAGCCAGGGTGATAGAAGGTCTCAGCCGGACGTACACTCGACTTGGAAAATCCTTCAGGCTCGGGAGCTGCGTAAGCATAAAACGCGGCATCGGTAACATCGCCGCTTCCCGGCCAGAACCCCGCGCTGATCACCTCGTGAGAATAAGCCTCTCGTGTCATTCGGTCGGCCCCGGGTCTCTCTGGCGCGCGCCGCCCGGAGAAACGTGACACCGCCAGGTCGAAGCTTCCCCAGAAAAAATGGACCGGGCTGCTTTTGCCGATGAATCCTGCCCGAAACTCCTTAAAAACCTCATCCACCGAAACCAGGACGCGCCAAAAGGCATTGGTGTATGCCGGATCATAAGAAGCATGCTGCTGGTCTTGATCAAAAGGAATCGGATCGGAGATTTCAACCGGCATGCGCCAGATTTTCACATCAAAGCCGAGCCCCCTGAGCGTGCTCATAAATTCCTGATAGAAGTCGGCGACCGAACGAGGATACAACCCTATGCTCTTCATCTTTCCCGTATTGGTCTTGATGGTAAGATGATGGTCAATAAAATCAAACTCGACCTCAAAAATGCGGTCTCCGTATGGAATCGGAGAAGTGTTCAGGCCGCGGGCGCTGACGTACAGGGGCACCTCCCACCAATGGTTAGCATGTGGGCTCAATGCCAGTCTTATCTTGCCGACGATTTGCGTCCACATGTGTAGAGTATGGTAGGTATCTGCCCATTGTTGCAGCGGAAGCGCGGGCCAGGGAGTAGCGTCGATTGCTTGTTTTGTTTCCATGGAAAAGCGGCCTTTCTCAAGCAAATTGGATGCGGTGATCTAAACTCAGGAACAGAAGCTTCGCATGGTCCTTCCAATTTTAGATTGAAATTGTCTTAATCTCGGCATGTCACAAAAATTCCGGTAAGATGTCTAGTCCATGCCTTCACAGATCATTCGCGCGGCGCGCGCGCTCACTCCCACGGAAGAGATCGTTGATGCAGCGGTAGTAATAGAAGATGGCGTTATCGTGGCTGTGGGGCGCAGGGAAGAAATCGTTGCCCCCAAAGGCGCAAAAGACCACGATGCCCGCATCCACACACTTGTTCCCGGCTTTGTGGATGTCCACATTCACGGCGCCGGTGCCCACGATGTGATGGAGGCAACGCCTGAGGCGCTCCAGATCGTGGCTGCAACCGTTGCTCGCCATGGCACGACCTCGCTGGTGGCCACAACTGTAACCGCTCCTACAGATGAAATCTGCCACAGCCTGGAGGGAATTGCGCGTTACATACAAAGCCCTGCCAACCAGGGGTCCCCCTCAACGCCGCTAGCACAAATGACTGGCATTCACCTGGAAGGACCGTTTCTTAGTCCCCAGCGGCGGGGAGTGCATCCTCCAGAGTCATTGGCGCTGCCTACCGTGGCGACCCTTAGTCGCTTCCTGCAGGCAGCCAACGGATGCACCCGCATTCTGACAATTGCTCCGGAGCTAAAAGGAGCCATGGATGTCATCGATAGTGCCCGCGCTGCCGGTGTTATCGTCGCCATGGGACATACCGACGCCACGTATGAACAGGCGCACGTCGGAATCGAGCACGGGGTACGCCATGCTGTCCATGTCTTCAATGCCATGCGGCCGTTCTCTCACCGTGAGACCGGCGTGCTGGGCGCTGTGCTTACCGATCCGCAGGTCACAGCCGAAGTTATTGCTGATGGTATCCATGTGGACGATCCTGCCATCCGCCTGCTGCTGGCCGCCAAGGGGGCGCAGCGCGTCATTCTAGTCAGTGACGGTAACGCTGCTACCGGCATGCCGGATGGGGTCTATCGCCTGGGGCCATTTGAGTTCACCGTGAGCGGCGGGGTCTGCCGCAACGCCGAAGGCCGCCTTGCCGGCAGTACCCTAACCCTGGATCGCGCTGTAAAGCACCTGGTTTCGCTCGGACTGCCTTTACCAGAAGCAGTGCAGATGGCCACCTTAAACCCAGCCAGCCGGCTGGGAATCGCGGGAAAGAAGGGTGTAATCGCTCCCGGAGCCGATGCCGACCTGGTCTTGCTCTCAGACAAGCTGGAAATTGCCGGCGTGATGACGCGCGGGGTAGGCTTCTTCTAAGGCACTATCGCAATCTGCAATAGCAGGAATGTCAGGTCGTCACCGACGCAAGTGCCCGGTAGGCAGCTCCCCATAGAGGGGCATCCTCATTTAGCACAATGAAGATAGGAACGCGGGCCAGGATAGGCGCGAAGCTCCCTTTGTCGCAAAAAGCCCGCAAGAAAGTGCCGTCCTGCATCTTGGGCAGGATTTTGACGGCGATCCCGCCGGCCACATAAACCCCGGCAAATGCCAATACCCGGAGCGCCAGATTGCCCGCCTCAGAGCCATAGGCTGAAACCCAAAGATCCAATGTTTGCGTGCAGATAGAGCACGAGCCGGCGACGGCGTTCTGGGTGATCTCGCGGGCAGCATCGCTGGGTGAGAGGTCAAAGGAAGAGTGGCGCACCGAGGCATCGAGAAACTCGTGAATGGCAGCGAATCCGCGCCCGGAAAGCACCTCTTCGGCGCAGACGTGGGGCATGCGTTTCTTCAGGAATCGCAAGAGCTCGATTTCACGTTCGGTGTGCGGCGTGAAATCGGCCATACCGCCTTCGGCGGGCGCTGCATGGTACTGGCGGCCATTCCAGAAGAGGATGGCCTCGCCTAATCCCGTTCCAGCAGCAAGCAGGGCCTTGGCTGCATGGGGCTGGGCAACGCCCTGATTAAGCACCAGCAGGTCTTTTGGCGGCAGATGATCGAGGCTGTGAGCGGTGGCCTCCAGATCGTTCAGCATGGCAACGCTTTTCAGCCCCATTTCTCTGGCGATCTCCTGTCCCACGATGATCCAGGGCAGATTGGCGCTGTGAAAACGGTCGTTTACAACCGCTCCGGCGCAGCCGAAGCCGGCGGCGGTCACGCTCTTGCCGGAAAGGGCGGCTCCAGATTCGGTGGCGTGACCAAGGAAGTCTCGGATGACTGCCTGGAAAGAAAGTGAGGCGTAGTCTTTGGTGGCGTAGCGGCGCTGGAAGATAAGATCCAGTGCGGTCCCATTTTCCTGGAACAGCGCCAGGTTGCATTTGGTTCCGCCTACGTCGCCGGCGAGGATTATTTTAGGGTTTTCTATAATTGCCATGTTAATGCGCGACCATAGTAAATGAAGAGTGCAGCCGGATGGAAGCTTATACCAAGCCATTAAAACCTTTAAAGAAGGCGCAGCCATCACCGATTCTGGTATTGTTTCTCTGCATGCAAAAACTCACAAAAGCATTATTTTTTCTCCTGCTGTCTATTTCAGTGCGCGCGGCAGATAAGCCGCAAAAAGCGGAGGCGGTTCAGCCCCGCCCGGTGCAGCTCAACAAAGATGGACGCAAGTGGGTAGAGAAGACGCTGAAGAAGCTTTCGCTGGAAGAGAAAGTCGGGCAGATGATCAATGTCCGCTACTTTACCGACTTCCAGAACTTTGACAGCGACAACTATAAACAGATACGCGACCAGCTCCAGAAATATCACATCGGGTCCATGGTGCTGACCGTGCATGTGGATGGGCCCATTCTTCTGAAGAACCCGCCGCTGGAAGTTGCAGCCGTGGCCAACCAGTTGCAGCGTGACTCCACATTGCCTTTGCTGATGGCGGCAGATTTTGAGCGCGGGCTGGATTCGCGGGTGAAGTCGGTTCCGGCTTTTCCTGATGCCATGGCGTTTGGCGCGATTGGCAATACCGATTACGCGGAAAAATTTGGAGCGATTACCGCGGAAGAGTCGCGCGCGATTGGGATCCAGTGGAACCTGTTTCCCATAGCGGACGTCAACATCAATCCGGCCAATCCCATCATTAATACGCGCTCATTCGGGGAAAATCCGGATGAAGTGGGCGCGCTGGTAGCGGCGTTCATCAAAGGATCGCACCAGTACGGCATGCTGGCCACCGCCAAGCATTTTCCCGGACACGGCGACACCGGCACAGATTCTCATCTGGGAGTGGCAAAAGTAGAAGGAGATTTGGCGCGCCTGCAGAAAGTTGAGCTGCCGCCATTCAAAAAAGCAATCAGCGCCGATGTTGATTCCATCATGGTGGCGCATGTTTCCGCTCCTGCGCTCGATCCCGATCCCAACACGGTCGCGACCATTTCACACCGGGTCATAACCGACCTCCTGAAGGTGCAGCTTGGATTTCAGGGCGTGATTGTGACCGACGCGATGGATATGCGCGGGCTTACCAGCCTTTATCCGCCTGGAGATGGAAATCCAATGGCGAAAGCGGCGGTTGACGCCGTGAAAGCCGGAAACGATGTGATCCTGTGGCCGACCGATCTGGATGGGGCGTTTAACGGCATCGTCAATGCGGTTAAGCGCGGCGAGATTTCAGAGGCGCAGATTGATGCTTCGGTGAAAAAAATTCTGGAGATGAAAGCTTCCGTCGGCTTAGATAAGAACCGTTTCGTGGATTTACAGCAGGTGTCTTATCTGGTCAGCAAGCCGGAAGACTTGCAGTTCGCGCAGCAGGTGGCGGACGAAGCGGTGACCCTGGTGCGCAACAATAGCCAGGTGCTTCCCATACAGAAATTGCAGGTTCCTCCAACGGAAGCGGAGATCTTTCAGGCAAACGTGAAGCCGGGCAACAAAGTCGTGGCCATCGTTGTTACCGATACCGTTCGCGGCGACTGGGGGCAGGCATTCGAAGCAGCTTTCAAGCAGCGGCGGGCCGACGCGACCTTTTTCCACGTTGATAATTCCGTGGCGGGTGTTTTGATGCCCGAGGTTTTACAAGCTGTAAAAGACGCGGAAAAAGTAGTAGTGGCAGCCTACGTTGTGCCTACGCCTGCCAAGCAAGTGATGGTAGATGGAAAGCTGGAGAATACTGTCAGCCTCGAGCAGGCAAGCGGAGAGTTGCTGCGGCAGGTGCTGGAGATGGCCGCGCCGAAGACCGCCGTGATCGCCCTGGGGAATCCGTATGTGGCGCAGAATTTCCCAGAGGTGCAGACGTATATCTGTACTTACTCGAATGCCACCAGCTCCGAGCTGAGCGCGGTGAAGGGATTATTCGGCGAGTTGCAGTCTCATGGCAAACTGCCGGTCACGTTGCCGGGGATTGCGGAGCGAGGGTTTTCGCTGCCATGGCCGGCGCAGGGAAGCGGTGTGGGTTCGGGCCAACATCCATGAGCAAAAACGGCAGCAATCAACGCTAGCCGAAATTAAAGTAATTAGTTTAGGATATTTATCTTATGCGAATTGGAATTCTCACTGGCGGTGGTGATTGCCCCGGACTCAACGCTGTAATCCGAGCCGTGGTACGAAAAGGCATTCTTCATTACAACGATGAGTTCGTCGGATTCATCGAAGGCTGGCGCGGCGTCCTGGAGAACAAGACGACGAAGCTCGATTTGAACGCCGTCTCCGACATTCTGCTGCGCGGCGGAACCATTTTGCGGACATCGCGCACTAACCCGGCCAAGCGCGAGGGCGGCCTTGCGCAATGCATTGAGACCTTCAACAAAAACAAACTTGATGCGCTCATTACCCTGGGCGGCGACGATACCCAGTCTGTTTCCAAGAAGCTCTTTGAGCAGGGCATCAAGGTCGTGGGCGTGCCCAAGACGATTGACAACGACCTGAGCGGCACCGATCTGTGTTTCGGTTTCGATACCGCGGTCAGCATTGCCACCGAAGCTATCGATCGCGTGCACACCACCGCCGAAGCCCACAACCGCGTCATTGTGGTCGAGGTGATGGGCCGCGATTCCGGCTGGATCGCCTTCTATAGCGGCGTGGCCAGCGGCGCAGATATCATCCTGGTGCCGGAGAAGCCCTTCGACCTGGCAGAAGTTGCTCAAACCCTGAAACAGCGCAGAGAAGAAGGCCACCTGTTCGCCGTGGTCGTGGTTGCCGAGGGCGCCAAAGTTGCCGACGGGGCCGTTGACCTGGGCGCGGCAAAAGACGAGTTCGGACACGTGCGATTGGGCGGCATTGGCAACCTGCTGGCGCAGGAGATCGAAAAGCGTACGGGCCTCGAGACACGGGCGGCCGTGCTGGGCCACATCCAGCGCGGAGGCACTCCGACGGCGTTTGACCGCGTGCTGGCCACCCGCTACGGCGTAGGCGCTATAGATATGGTCCACCGCGGCGAATTCGGCCGCCTGGCCGCCCTGCGCGGGCAGGAGATCGTCTCGGTTCCCCTCCAGGAAGCCCTGCAGGAAAACCGGAAGGTTCCAGCGGATCTGCTCGCCGTGGCTGACAGCCTGCAGGAGAAGCACGGCAAAGCAGTACTCAGCACCCGGTAGTCAGTGCTCGGTTGAGGAACACCGATCGCCGCCGGGGGGGGTATTACTCGAGTAATGAAATGCCTTGCCTTTCGAAAATGGATCTGTTTGGAAGGGGGGGTGGGGGTTACTAAGTAACCTCTGAGGAGTGAACAGAACTATCCTTGTGCCGCCCTGAAGCCGGGGAGGGGTTGCTGCGAGTTTTCAAAGACCAGCGGGCAAGCGCCCAAATCAATCATGCCAGCAATTTCATAGAAGGCAAGGATTTGATATCAGAGTTCAATTTTTGCCTGCTGCAGCGCACAATCTGTTCCCATTTGCGCTGTCGCGCGAATGGGGCAGCCGGCCCGAATCGAACGCACGGGCTCCCTTGGCAGGCTTGCGCGGCCCTGGTGGCCCAAATCCTGCGACAGAAAATCCTGTGTGCCGGTAAACTGCGAAGTTGTAAATGATGACTGCGATGAATCGTTGGAATTCATAGCCCGAAGTCAGCTTTTCCTGTTTGCGTCACCCATGATGACAATTCGTGGATGAAAATACCAGTTGTAGGCAGGGGGCTTTGTGTGACCGCGGGCGGATGGGCACAAGCAAGAAGTAGAGGGCCGTTGAAGGAGGAAGCTGCCGGTTAGTGCAGAGTACTTCTCCCAGTTGGTTAGAAAATGGCATGGTTTCGCGAGCGACCATCACTGTATGGAATTCGTCGTTTCAGTAACCTAACACATTTCTTGCTTTAATCTCCTCGTAGCAGTCTCCACAGACGAGCCTAATCTTTACCAACGCAATACTCTTATCGTTCCACTCACCGTCACTGCCCCCATGGAGCACTCGAATCTGCTCGCACCTATGACACCAAGCATCTGGGTAGGGGTTTCCCGGATCATCGCCATGGAAAAATCCCTGGCGTGCTCCGTACAACAAGTGATCGCAGACGAACGCTTCACGTTTGGCGCCATGTCTGTCGCAGTGAACGGTTGTGTACTGTTCAGCAGTCGATTTTTCCAACTCCATACTTTTAACCCTGATTGAATTATATTCTCATCTCCAACCCTTCCGTCTATTGCGGATCTGCTTTCTTCATGCGAGGAAGCTCCCATTGCGTGCCTTGTGGCTGAGTATCTGACTTAGCATTGTTACAAGATGCACATGCATGGACGGCGTTGACTGCAGAACTGTCTTGGGTTACCGAATACGGATCATAGTGATCAGTTTGACCTTGGTTCGGCGGCGTCGGAACACCAGCTTGAGATTTCTGGGCTGGGACAGTCTGTACACCGCAGTACTCACATCTGCCTCCTGCATTGTCACGCGTGTCGCTTTTTACATCTTTAGGGAAGAGTCGAGATTCCGCTGGGCTCGTGTTAACAACTCCTTGCTGTGATGTGGAGGCTGGTGTGCCGGTTTGAACCTGGGTACCCGTTGAACCAGGAGTACCAGTTTGCACGTGCGTGCCCGTCGAAGGAGGTGTACTCGTTTGTACCTGTGTTCCTGTTGAAGATGGAGTGCTAGTTGGCAAGCTTGTTGAGGGATGGAAATGGCTTGATATGTCATTGATCGCTTGATTGATTCCTCTACCAGCCTGCTGGTACGCGCGTATTGCAGGTGGAGATGTAATAGCTTCATAACCCACAAATGCGATTGTTAGCTCTATGATGCACAGATCTTCAAAACAATGCCCATCTGGATCGCCGAATGTAGTCGGATTATTCTTGACGTAACTATAAAGATTTAGACTCTGCGGATTCCCAAAGTTCGCATAAGGTACGGTCGTCGGCTTGGCCGCCCAATCTGGTGTGATGAACCGTCCGATGGGGTTGCAATAGTAGCGTGCTCCGAAGTAATCGCATCCCGTCTCGGAATCGCGTTCTTTGCCGGTGAACTTGTAGTGATTGGGGCCTGGTCCTGTGACTACAAGCTCGCCGCCAAAGGGGTAGAAGTCCGATTCTTCTTCGATGGCGCTGCCGGTGGCGTTTGTGACCACATCGGCAGAGCCGAGGTGGTCGGCGAAGTAGTAGTGGACGCCGGACGAATCCATGCGCGCTGTGCGCTTGCCACCGAAGAAAACATATTCATTCTTCAGATTGCCGCTGAGGTCGGTCTCGTCCAGAACCTCATCCGACGGCCCATACCAGTACAACGTGCCGTCCGACTTCTGCACCCGCCGCCCCTCGGCGTCGTAGTCGAAGGCCAGATTGCTGTACACCCGCAGCCGATTCTCGGCGTCATACGTATTCGTGTTGCCGAGCGCTGTCAGCCCGAGAAAATTGCCGGCCACATCGTAGTTCATTCCGGTAAGCTGATTCTTGACAGTGGCCGTGATCCCCGTCATCGCGAGATCACCCTGACCCTTTCCCGACATGGTTGTTTTCTGATACAGGTTGCCCCATGCATCATAGGTATAGGTCGTGCCCCACAGAGGCGAATTCGGTGTCAAAGCCTGGGTAAGTCGGTTCAGTGCGTCGTACTGGAAGGCCTGTGAGCGAGTGCTGTTTTTACCGTTCACCACTCCGCATACATTGCCGTTGTTCGCTCCATTGCTGTTGCAGGAGACAAAGTTGTAGCCCAGGTCCAGGACATTGCCTGTTGTAGTGGAATCTGTGCACGAACTGGGCACAACCCCTGTGCTGGTTGCTGTCATGCGGCATGGTTGTATGCGAGCGCTATAAAGATCGGTATTCGTGATGCCGGCAAAAGAAGAGGTCGCGCCGTTGGCAAGGCTGCTGAGGGCGCCAAAGGGAGTGTAGTGGGCGTTGGCGGCGAAGCTGATGCCGTTGTTGTCCACCGCCGAGGTCGGACGCTGGGCGGCGTTGTAGGTATAGGTCACCTTGCGTGTGCTGGGGTAGGTTATGGATTGCACCGAACCGTCGGGATTGTAGACATACATGAATCCTTCGGTAACCGAAGGCGTAACGCGTTGGTTGACTTGCCCCTGCCAAGCGATCCGTCCCATCGCGTCATAACTGGTTATGCTGGATACCAAGCCGCTTACGTTGGGCAGGGTTGAATACTCAGCCACCAGTCGGCCCACCGGATTCTGCGGACTTGCTCCTCCCAGTTGGCTCAAGTCGTAGATGTAGCCGGCATCTGGAGTACCGCTAGCGCAGTTTGGATTCGCCGAATAAAACTTGGCCGTCATCCGATTGAGAGCGTCATAGCAATAACTGATGGTCTGTGTAGCCGAGGAAGGAGGCTGTGCATTGGGTGCGGGGGAGGTTTTCGAAATCAGGTTACCATTAAAATCGTAGGTGTAGTTAATCGTCCCTGTTTCCGGATTCGTTGCCGTCAAGAGCCGCGACAGAGAATCATAGCTGAAGCGCCGCACCCGCCAAGGTGAAGTTGCGTCTGAACTTGGTGGGCTGCCGCAGCCGGCGCCGCTCACATTCCCGTGCTGCTCCACGCAGAGTAGATTGTCCAATCCATCGTAGAAATACCTTGTGACCATTGGCACCGAGAGGCTGCCGGCTTCCTGCCCTCCGCTCAGGCCTGATGGGCACGAGATGCTAAAGGATGGACTGCTGAAATCGCTGGAGTCGTAGGTTGAAGAACACGAGAGAGCGAGACCGTTTCCGCTCATCCCCATCGTCTTGGCAGTCAGAACAAGCGTGCCACCTGAGGCACCGGCGGTAACGAATGCGCTCTGGTCGTTGTTGATGGCCGAAGCCAGACTCGATGCAATACTTGCGGGTGTAGTTCCTGAGCCGGACCAACTCGTATTGTCGCCAATCGTAGAAACGGCAACGCTTGCGGCGCCCGAATCATAAATCGTGGTCGTGCCGCCGTCAGCAAGGGAGCCTGAAGTCCACGAATTTCTGAAGGCACTCTGGTTCGATTGTGGAAATTGTGTTCGAGCGCTTACCTGAAGAGGAGTGCCAATACCACCGGGTGGGGCGGCCGTGCTGGGCCACATCCAGCGCGGAGGCACTCCGACGGCGTTTGACCGCGTGCTGGCCACCCGCTACGGCGTAGGCGCTATAGATATGGTCCACCGCGGCGAATTCGGCCGACTGGCCGCCCTGCGCGGGCAAGAGATCGTCTCCGTTCCCCTCCAGGAAGCCCTGCAGGAAAACCGGAAGGTTCCAGCGGATCTGCTCGCCGTGGCTGACAGCCTGCAGGAGAAGCACGGTAGTCAGTACTCAGTTGAGGAACACAGATCGCCCCCCGAGGGGGTATTACTCGAGTAATGAAATGCCGTGCCTTTCGAAAATGGATCTGTACGGAGGGGGGTGGGGGTTACTAAGTAACCTCTGAGGAGTGAACAGAACTATCCCTGGGCCTCCCTGAAGCCAGGGAGGGGTTGCTGCGAGTTTTCAAAGACCAGCGGGCAAAGCGCCCAAATCAATCATGCCAGCAATTTCATAGAAGGCAAGGATTTGATATCAGAGTTCAATTTTTCCCTGCTGCAAGAAGAAACCCTGCTCAAGGTGGTAGAAAAGAGCCTTGCGGAGATTTTTTTTATCGTTCGCCAGCGACTTTAGGCTCCAGGCGTCGCAGAAATTTGCATCTTCACTCATATTTGATAAAAACCCCAGCCTAGCAAAGGAAGCTAGGCTGGGGCGCCCTCGAGAGTAATTATGGATCAGAAAATTAGCTCGGGTCACCCGTCCGCCAGGAACTCGAGAAGGAAGCCAAACTTCCCCACCCTCCGCGAAAAGCGCGCGGAAGGGTGGGCCGCCCGGCGGAGATGAGTTAACTAATCTCCCACAAACCTCAAATAGGTATGCGGTTCGGATTGACACTTTAGAGCCAATCGTCTAACTGCTTGCCATTTGTCATGTTGTGCGTTTTGCTTTGAGGTCTCTTCCAAGCGCGTCCATTCTTCAAGGAAGACAGTCATCTGTAGACGGTTGAAAACCGTGTCCCCGTAAGGATCTACAAATCGAAGCAGCGCAAAAGATTTGCTTTGTTCTTCGGGAATAAAACCCCAAATAGTCACACTCTTTTCAATAGCTTCACAATTTTCAGCTTCTAGTTGAACATTCCAAGGCATTTTATTTCTCCCTTACCTTGGTAACCCCGGATGGGCAGTTACAAGATTGTTTCCTTGCAGGGTCTTTGAAAAACAGGCCGAAGCCTTATTCAAATTATTCATACCCGCAGTAGGGGGCCCGGGCGAGACTGCGTACGACCATTTTCAATTTGAAGGCCAATCTTGGCTGACGAAGGATAGTTTTGTCAAGTGCGAGGCGAGGTTGGAAAAACGTCGGTGCGGAGCGTTGGAGAGTCCCAGGATCGCTTAATGCTAATGCATGCACAGAGACGAAAAAATGCGGAACCGTTACCCGTTAAGGTAACGATTCCGCAAGGTTGGTCTGAGGGCAGTGCTCGCCGGTCAGTAATGGAATTTAAACCCAACCTGAATCTGGCGGCCGGGGTTGGAGGAAGTGATGGTTCCGAAGGTTGGGCCCTGGGAGAAGTTCGGCCTGCCCAGGATCGGAGTGTTGGTGACGTTGATGAATTGCGCCAGGAACTCGACGTTCATTCTCTCGGTGATCGAGAAACGTTTTGCAACGTTGAGGTCGGCGGTTGTGAGGCTAGGTCCGCGGAAGGAACCAATGCCGCAAGTGCCGAAATGGTGAGCCGCCGGTGGCGACGCAATGGAGGTAACTGAGGCGACGTTCCAGAACTGCTCGCCAAACTGTCCACCTCCGACGGGAACGATGGCGCCGCTACCCGATTGGGAGACACCGGAGACGCAATCGGCACGGGGAGAGACAGAGTTGGTACCGGAATTGTCAGAGCCCAATGGAGTAATAGCAAAGCCGGTGTGGAGCGTGAAGTCGGACGCGATCGTCCAACCGCCAATGATGGCGTTGACCACGTCGCTTGCGCCGCCGCCAAACAGCTTGCCTTTGCCAAAGGGCAGTTCGTAGACCATGTAACCGTTGAACAAGCTAGCTGCATCAGAGATGCAGCGGCCATAATCAGCCCTCGGATTATAAGCGTTCTGATAAAAGAAGTTGAAGCCGGTCTGGCTTGTGGTACCGGGAAGCGCCTCTTCGTCGCCGAAGGGACCGAAGTAGCCCAGACTGTTGGAAAGACACTTGGACCAGGTGTAGTTCGCTTTGAAATCCAGACCATGGAACAGGCGCTCTTCAAAGGTAGTTTGCAGAGCGTTGTAGCGCTGAATGGCGCTGGAGTCGTTAAAGCGAATGGTGGGTGAGTTAGCGGCGCCGCCGCAGCAGTTGATCAGAGGTTGGGCAAACGGACCGGGGGAGACTGTGCCATTGGCATTCAGCAAGTTCTGGTTGAAGATGAAGATGTTGGACATGTGGTCAATCTTGTTGCCCACGTATCCAACCTGGATGGAGGTATGGCTGCCGAACTGGTGCTGGATGCTGAAGTTCCACTGCTGATCAACCGCAGGACGAAGGTTGGGGTTGGTAAGGTGCAGAGTATTGGAACTGAGGCAAGCCGGCGAGAGTGCAAGCAGCGCTGCCACGTTGCATGCCGCAGCAGGGAAGCTCGAGAAACCCTGATCCAGCGTGCTACCGGGCTGTACCAAACCTGCAAAGAGCGCCGTATGGGCTTCAATAAACGGCGGGTTCTGGTAGGGCAGGTTGTTGACACCGTTGGCTTCCTGGAACGTGGAGATGCCGTAGGCGGCGCGGAAGACCGTGTTGGGCAGGAAGTCGGGCGACCATGCGAGTCCAACCCGCGGCTCGAAGTTGGCGATGCCGGTATAGGTATCATACGTGGCGCGGCTGACCCCATTCTGACCGCCAATCTGGGGCTGCCCGCTGAAGATGTTGAAGTTCACCGTGCGATCGTTGACTTCATAGCGAGGCGTGGTGAGTTCGTAGCGAAGGCCAAGGTTCAAGGTGAGAGTCTTGGTTGCGCGCCAGTTATCCTGCCCGAAGAAGCCGAACAGGCTGTTTCGCAGGTAGCGGTTGCCGCCACCGCCATTTCCCTGCTGAACGGTCTGGGGCAGGCCAAGCAGGAAATCAGCGTTCGCGCTGCCACCGCTGGCGCCGGTGTTGCCGGTAAATTGCCCATTGAAGTCAAACTCACCGGCGAGCCCAGCGTTGCCGGGATAGAGATCGTTCTGGATATAACGATAAATCTCAAACCCGCCATGGAGCACGTGGTTGCCATGGGTCAACGTAACTGTATCTTCGAACTGCAGCGTGGTGTCATGGAACGACTGCACCAGGTCGTTATTTCCGATGTTACCGGCTATTGTTCCCGCGCCAGCGAAGGTAAGCAAGGGCAGGAAGGTATCAGTGACGCCGGCAATGCCGAAGACGTTGGGCAGGTTTTGTCCTGTCGTGTTGGCGAAGCCTTCGGTCACAGGGAAGTAAGAGAAGCCGATACGGGCATCGTTCAGCAGATTGGCATTGAAAGTGTGCGTTTCATCAAGAACGAAGTTCTTGAGGGGAAACGTTTTGTCTGAGTTGCCGAGCAACGCAATGCTGTTCGTGTTCAGCGCCTCGACTCCCTGCTGCGACCAGCGACCCATCAGGTGATCTTTTTCGGAAGGTATCCAGTCGATCTTGGCGTCACCCTGATAGGAGTTGGTGGTGAACTGCTGCACGTCGTTCGCGAGCTGGGCGGAAGGATAGAAGGGCGAATTGATGATCGCCTTTGCCGCGGCACTGAACCTGCCAATCGGGATCTGGTTATTGAGGAACGGCGTCCTGCCTGCAGCGGTGGCGCTGGAAGCAGGATCATAAAGCTGAATCGGATTCGGCCCGGCCAAAAGCGCGGAAAAATCGCCGGTACGCTCTGCCAACGGAATTGTCTGTAGTTGAGTGGTGGTGGAAGGCTGAGACCACCGGCTGCCGGCGAAATCTGTAAAGAAGAAAAGCTTGTTCTTGAAGATTGGACCACCGATGGTGGCGCCGAAGTTGTCGTAGTGCATTCCCTGTCTCGGAATACCATTGAGGTTGTTGGACCAGCTATTGGCGTTCCAACCGCCCCTGCGAGCATACTCGTAGAGCTCGCCATGATATTGGTTGGTACCCGATTTAATGGTCACGTTTACCACGCCGCCCAGATAGTTACCGAAGTCGGCAGGCGCGTTCGATGTGAGCAAATTGAATTCCTGAACGGCTTCGGGCGCCGGCACATAGCCGACGTCGTTGTTGTCGGACTGGTTATTGTCCATGCCATCGAGGATGAAGTTGTTTTCCTGCTCACGGGCACCGTTCACGTAAGGACGCCCTGTGCCAAACGTGTTCTGCGCCGCCTGGAAGCCAAAGAGATTCGGCGTGATCACGCCTGGTCCTGAGATCAGGGTCAACTGGTTCGTGTTATGGGTTGAAAGAGGCAGATCGGTGGCCGTTTTTGCATCTACGATGCTGCCGACAATCGTAGTATCGGTCTGCAACAAAGGTGTTACAGCCGTGACTTCCACCGATTCGCTGACCTGGCCGACCTTCAATTTGAAATCGAGGCGCGCCACTTGGTTGAGCACCAGCGTGAGAGCGGGATATACGGACGTTTGAAACCCTTGGGCCGATACTTTGACCTGATAAGTGCCAACTGGAAGGCGCGAGATGTTGAAGCCCCCCGTGTCGTTGGTTTCAGTACTCAGGCTCGTTCCGCGGTCCACGTCTTTCGCGATGACGGTTCCGCCCTTAACCGGCGCGCCACCGGGATCCACGACGGTACCGGTAATAGTGGCCGTGAATTCCTGGGCCAGCGCAGGTATGCCTGCGATGAACGCGAGTAAGAAAATTACAGAAAATATTGATACGAGTCTTGTTCTTAAATTGGATTCCTGTCTCACAGCACCCCTCCTAGAAGTTTGATATGAGAGCCCGCTAAGTAATCCTCGAAAGCACTAACTGAGGGCTTGCGTCTCTCGTAGTGAATTGGTATAAGCTATATAGCAGTCGGGAGATTGTCAAGCGAAAAATCAGAGCGAAATCCGCTCAAACTTCCCTGATATAAGGGCTTACCTGCTCTATAGCACGGCAGATGTGTCGAAAACATCATAGCACTGCGAGCTTTACAGTTAAAGACGGAGAGAGAAAAAATTGTCGCCTAACAATGGAAATTGGCCACCGGCCTATCAGAGAATCCAGGGCACGATCCGGGAGCGGATCGAAAGTGGGCAGCTCAAACCTGGAGATGCCGTGGATTCAGAGAGAGAACTAGCCAAAATTCATCACGTGAGTCTGATGACGGCGCGGCATGCGCTGGCTGAGCTGCAACGCGAAGGCCTGGTGGAGCGGCGGCGCGGCGCCGGCACCTTTGTTGCTCCTCCGAAGATCCACTTCAACAAGTTGACCAGCTTAAGCGAAGAGATGGCCAGCCGCGGTTTGTCGGCACGCTCCCGGGTGTTGAGTTCAAGCGTCGTCGATAATGCCAACGATATTGCTGCGCGCCTTGCACTGCCCGCCACCAGCCGGCTGTTGATGGTGGAGCGCCTAAGACAAGCGGCCAACGAACCGTTTGCGCTTGAAACCTGTTATCTGCCGGCAGAACAGTTTGTAGATATGGCGCGCGTGCCGCTGGAGCGGGGGTCGTTATTCGCAGTCCTGGAACACGATCATCGCCTGGTGCTGGCTTACGCCGATGAAGAAATTGATGCCACTGCGGCCGATCCGCGGACGGCGGAGCTGCTCGGTGTGACGCGTGGGGCTCCGTTGCTTAGAATCCGGCAGGTGATTTATTCCACCCAGGGCAAAGCTATTCTTTATGTGTTGGGTCTTTACCGCTCCGACCGGCATACGCTGAGGATTCGGAGATTTCGATAGGTGTGGAATTTTGGCTTAAAGATCATGTCAGAGATCATCAAGCAGTACTTGCATCGGGAGAATTCCCTGAGGCTGCCTGGGAGGGACAGAATTTGTCGGGGTTCCTTCGGCTTCGCTCAGGACAGGCTCTTCGACTCGGGCGTTCGCCCTCGCTCAGGATGACAGAGTTTAGGAGAGTTGAAATAGTTTGGTGGAGCTAGTCGGGATCGAACCGACGACCTCATCGTTGCGAACGATGCGCTCTCCCAGCTGAGCTATAGCCCCACAAGACGCGGGTGACAGAAGGTCTGACAAAACTTATTTTACCAGTGCGCTCCGTTTTGGGCCAAACTGGCGTAGCATTCCGGTTTGCCTCCGGAATCTCATCTGAAAAGGAATCACGGATATGAGCCAGAGTTTAGCTGAAGCCAAGGTTGGTTATAACCGTTTTCTCCTGCTAGTAGCGGGGCTTGGCGGTTTGCTGTATGGCGTGGACGTCGGCATTATCTCAGGCGCATTGCCCTACCTCGAGGCCACATCTGGTTTCAATGCCAGCCAGCTTTCTTTTGTCGTTGCTGCGGTACTTCTGGGCAGCGTGATCTCGACTCTATTTGCGGGTCTGTTGGCAGACTGGATGGGACGCAAGTGGCTGATGGCGCTGAGCGGCATCATGTTCGTGATCAGCATTCCGATGATCGCACTCTCGCAGGCCTACAGTACGCTTGTGATTGGCCGACTCTTACAGGGCACCAGCGCCGGCCTGATCGGAGTGGTGATTCCGTTATATCTGGCAGAGTGCCTTAGTGCGTCGAGCCGGGGCAAAGGCACCGGCATTTTTCAGTGGATGCTGACCTTCGGTTTCGTCATTTCAGCAATCATCACCATTTATTTCAGCTATCGCCTCGATATGGTAACAAAGCTTGGCGTTGCCGCCCACATCTTTGCCTTCAAAGATCACGCTTGGCGCAGTACTTTCTGGATTTCACTGCCGGCGGGCATTGTGTTTGTGATCGGAAGCTTTATTGTGGCGGAGTCTCCGCGCTGGCTCTTTCGGCGCGGCAGGAAAGAAGCAGCCTATACAGCGCTGCTTCGTTCGCGCAGTGAAGAGCAGGCAGGTATCGAACTCCGAGAGATGGAAGAGGCTGTCGCGGCTGAAAACGCCAAAAGCTCAAAAGGCAAGCAGATTAAAGAATCGCTGCTGCGCCGCAAGTACGTTATTCCATTCATCCTGGCCTGCATTATTCTGGCCTGTAATCAAACCACAGGCATTAACTCGATCATCGCCTACAACACCACGATTCTCTTGCAGGCCGGTCTCTCCGATGTGGCGGCTCACTGGGGCTGGTTTGTTTTTACGATCGTCAATTTTTCAGTTACCGCCGTCGGGGTTGCTCTGGTGGACCGGAAAGGACGCAAGTTCCTGCTTTCCGTCGGTACAGCGGGCATTATTGTGTCATTGACGTGCACGGGCATCCTTTTTAACAGGACCGAGCGGACGCAAGTGGACACAAGAGAAGCGGTCCAAAAGCTCGTAGCTACGGATCAGACGCTCACGTTCCACTTTGACCAGAAGACAGCAGATTCACTGCTGGCCTCCAAAGGAGCAGTGGGCAGGGCCATCAGCGGCCTTCCATCCTCTCTGGTGATCATCTATTCGTATGGAGATTTCCATCGGGCCAGCAATGCTGCTATTTCCAACGATGTAGCGGCAAAAGCCATCAGCATTGACCGCAGCAATCTGCCCCCCGGCAAGGTGGCAGCATTTTTCGAATCGCCTTCTGCCAATCTGGAGGCCGCAAAGGCGGCGCCATTGAAGATCGATGCTGCACTTGTCACTCCGGTGCCCAGCCAAAAGAACGGCTGGCTAGTAGCCATCACACTGTATCTTTTCATGGCCTTCTTCGCGGTCGGTCCCGGCGTTTGCGTGTGGCTGGCTCTGTCAGAGCTTATGCCGACGCGCATCCGCTCCAACGGAATGAGCATCGCGCTGCTAATCAATCAGACGGTCGCCACAACCATCGCAGCGATTTTTCTACCCACGGTCGGCAAGCATGGCTACTCCTTCATCTTTTTCATGTTTGCGGCGTTCACCGTGATTTATTTCATCACGGCGGCGTTCTTTCTGCCTGAAACCAAGGGCAAGACGCTGGAAGAGATTGAGGAATTTTTCGAGGGTGATAAAAAGCCCTCTGAACTTGCGGCTGCCAGATAGCATTGGGGCGCAAGAATCAATCGCAGAGGACGCTGAGGTACGCAGAGGCATTATGGGTCAATGCCCCCGGCTTACGCCTACGTCGAGCAAAAATCCTATAAGCCGCCATCTGGGAGACATAGCAAGCTGCGTCTCTACCGCACTCCATTTTTTTGGACAGAGTAACGCCTTCTGTACAATCGCAGAAGATGCAAGAGGGAATCTGGTTCTGGGTTTTCTTTAATGCCGGCGTGCTGGCGCTGCTGGCGCTGGATCTGCTGGTTTTTCACCGCAAGGCCCGCGCCATCAAGCTGCGTGAGGCGGTAGGTTGGAGCCTGTTCTGGGTTCTGCTGGCGGCCGCCTTTGCCGTTCTAGTATTTTTTCGCGCGGGCAGCCAGAAGGCATTGGAGTTCACGACCGGCTATCTGATTGAAGAGGCGTTGAGCGTCGACAACCTGTTCGTCTTCCTGGTCATATTCCGTTTTTTTAAAGTCGAAAATGAACTGCAGCATAAAGTTTTATTCTGGGGGATCATCGGCGCCCTGGTAACCCGCGGAATCTTCATCATTGTCGGCGTGTCGCTGCTGAGGAGGTTTGAATGGATCATCTATCTGTTTGGAGCGTTCCTGATTTATACCGGCGTCCGCTTGTTCAGGGAAGATGAGCAGGAGGTCCATCCGGAAAAGAACCCCGTGCTCAAATTTCTCCGGCGATTCCTGCGGGTGACGGAAAATTATGAAAATGGAAAATTCGTAACCCGGCGCGGCGCGGAATTATGGGTGACGCCGTTATTTTTTGTGCTGCTGGCGGTTGAAACCACCGATGTGCTGTTTGCTACCGATTCCATTCCGGCGGTGCTGGCAGTCAGCCATGATCCGTTTATCGTTTATACGTCGAATGTTTTTGCTGTGCTGGGCCTGCGCTCCATTTATTTTGCCCTGGCAGACATGATGGGGGTCTTTCATTATTTAAACGAAGGACTCGCAGTCATCCTGGCATTCATCGGAGTCAAGATGGTGATCTCCCATTATGTGACCATCCCAACAGGCTGGGCGCTGGGTGTCGTCGCCGGCATCCTGGTTATTTCGGTGATTGCGTCGCTCGTGTTTCCCCAAAAGCAAGCAAAGACTGCCACGTGATCAGGCAAAACGAATTTCACCGGCGCGCATGATGGAATGTTTTTTGAACCTGGCGTCGTTGTGTTGAGGATGGTCGGTACGATAATGAGCGCCACGGCTTTCCTGGCGAGCGAGGGCAGCGCAGGCGATGAGCATGCCGTTGATGGCAATATTGTGGGCTTCCCACTCGCGCCGGGATTTGGGTTGGGGCAGCAGGTCCTGGGCTTTCTTGAGCTCAGCAATGCAATGCTGAAGCTTCTTACCGTCGCGAACGATACCGGCATCCTGCCACATTAATTTACGCAAGGCTTGAATGTGGTTTTCCAGCTCCTGCGGAGCCAGCTCAGGACTGGAGTGATGCAGCTCCGGACCTTTCATCTCCGGCGCGGCGGAGGCATTGTTGCCGGAGCGCAGATTTCCGCGCATGGCTTTGCCGGCGCGCGCTCCAAAGACGACGCCTTCCAGAAGGGAATTGCTTGCCAGACGATTGGCTCCGTGGACGCCGGTGGCCGCTACCTCGCCGGCAGCGAACAATCCGGGCAAGTTGGTCTTGCCTTCGAGGTCGGTGCGCACGCCGCCCATGGCGTAATGCGCCGCAGGACGCACCGGAATCATGTCTGTACTGATGTCAATGTTGTATTGCAGACAGGTCTCGTAGATGCGAGGGAAGCGCGATTTGATGCGATCGGCCCGCACATGGGTCAGATCGAGATAGACCACGGCTTCGCGCGCGGGAACGATTTCTATCTCGTGCACAATGGCGCGGGCGACAACGTCACGCGGGGCCAGCTCCGCCATCTCGTGATACTTGGGCATAAAGCGCACCATCTCCATGTTGCGCAGCCGTGCTCCTTCGCCGCGCAGAGCTTCAGAGATCAGAAAGCGCGGAGCATTTTTGACGTAGAGGGCCGTGGGATGGAATTGCACAAATTCCATGTCGCTGATTTCAGCTCCGGCGCGAAAGGCCATAGCAACACCGTCGCCGGTCGCGATAGGAGGATTGGTGGTTTCGCTGTAGACCTGCCCAACCCCTCCGGTGGCCAGCAAGACAGCAGAAGCGGACACAGGGTGAGTTTCGCCGGATTTATCCATCAAAGTGATTCCGCCCACGCCGCCCTCGTGCTGCCATAAGTCAGCGCTGAATTCAAAGTCGCTGAAAGTGATATTGGCCAGTGAGCGGGCCTTGGCCTGCAAGGTGCGTCCGATCTCGCGGCCGGTGGAGTCGCCGTGCGCGTGCAGGATGCGGGAGCGGCTGTGAGCTCCTTCGCGGGTAAACGCCAGCTTGGCGCCATGGCGGTCAAAAGCCGTGCCCCAATCGATGAGCTCCTGGATGCGCTCCGGTCCTTCTTCCACCAGCACGCGGGCGGCATCAGGATTGACGATACCGTCGCCGGCTTCGAGGGTATCCTGCAGATGCAAGCTGATATCGTCTTCATCGCTCAAGGCGACGGCGATGCCGCCCTGAGCGTATTGCGTGGCAGATTCGGTGAGCTCGCGCTTGGCCAGCACCAGCACGCGTCCGGCCTCGGCCAACTCGATGGCTGCGCGCAGGCCGGCAACACCAGCGCCTACGACGATGAAGTCGGTTTCCGGGGGGACGGATTTCATGAACAGACCAACCCTCGATGGTAGCATGTGCGTTATGATGAATGCGTGCAACGCGTACCTGTTCGAGTGAAGCCGAAATCCTATGAGGCGGTGATTGGCAGCGGGCTGCTCGCCTCCGCTGCTGCTGAGATCATTGCGGCGTTGGGGCGACCCAGCAGCCGCGCGCAATGTTTTGTGGTTACTGTGCCGCCGGTGCGGAAGCATTGGGAAAAGGCGCTGCTGGAGTCGCTGAAGAAAGCGGAGATCCGGTTTCACGTCCTGGAAATGCGGGACGGGGAGCGCCACAAGAACATTTCCACCGTGGAAAATCTGGCCGAGCAGATGGTCAAACTGGGAGCGGACCGCGGCTGCTTTGTGATTGCCCTGGGCGGTGGAGTTGTAGGCGACGTGGCCGGCATGCTGGCTTCCATCTATATGCGCGGCGTCCAGTACGTGCAGGTGCCCACCACCTTCCTGGCCCAGGTGGATGCTTCCGTGGGCGGCAAAACCGGGGTCAACCTGGCGTCGGGGAAAAATCTTGTAGGCACATTTCACCATCCCCGGCTGGTGCTCGCCGATACGGCAACGCTGGCAACATTGCCGGAGCGCGAATTCCGCTCCGGACTCTACGAAGCTTTGAAGTGTGGCGTGATCCGCAATGCCGCGATCTTCCAATTCATGGAAAAAGAGCGGGAGCGAATTCTGGCCCGCGATGGCGAAGCCATGGAATGGCTGATTACCGAATGCATTAAAGTGAAAGCGGAAGTCGTAGAAGCGGATGAGCGCGAGAACGACTTGCGGCGCATTTTGAATTTCGGCCATACCATCGGCCATGCCCTCGAAGCGGAAACCTCATACCGCTACTTCCTGCACGGGGAAGCCGTGGCCTGGGGCATGGTGGCGGCTTCCATGATCGCGGCGGCCATGCAGAAGACTTCAGCCGCCACGGCGCAACGAATTATCTCTTCGGTGCTGGCCTACGCGCCCTTGCCCAAAGTTGAAGTGAAGAGTAAGAACATCGCCCGCCGCATCCTCTCCGACAAAAAAACCACCAATGGGGTCGCCCATTTTGTGTTGCCGTGCGAGATAGGCAAGGTGCAGATTTCGAACACGGTCCCGCAGAAGGCTGTACTGCAAGCCGTAGACGAGCTCCGCTACCTTTCACGCGCATGATGTCCACAGAGACGGCAAAAACCGAAGCTGTTGTAGGGGCGTCGCCTGCCGGCGCCGGCGACCAGAATGCCGCGTCCCAGGCCGTGCGTGAGATGTTCACCGCGATCGCTCCGCGTTACGACCTGCTAAACCACGTACTCTCATGCAACGTGGACCGGCTGTGGTGGTGGCGTACGGCGCGCACCTTCAGGCACATTCTTCGGCGGCCGCAGGCGCAGGTGCTGGACCTGTGCTGCGGCACCGGCGATATGACGCTGGCGCTGGCCCGACGGGCCGGAGAGCAGCGAACCGCAGCGATCATAGCCGCTGATTTTTCACATGCCATGCTGCAGCGGGCCACCAAAAAAACGCAAGCGAGAAATATCCAGTTGATCGAAGCAGACGCTCTGCACCTGCCGCTTGCTGACGCGCGCTTCGACCTGGTGGTCTCAGCCTTCGGCTTTCGCAATCTTGCCAACTACGATGCTGGGCTCGAGGAGATTCTGCGGGTGCTAAAGCCAGAAGGAGAGATCGGCATCCTCGATTTCAGCGAACCCAAAGGCGTGCTGGGAAAGATTTACGGCGTGTATTTCCGCCGCGTGCTGCCGGTGGTTGGCGGCATGATATCGGGCGTGCGCGGGCCTTATGCGTACCTGCCCGCTTCGGTGGAGCGCTTCCCGGAACCGGAAGAAATGCTGAAGCGCATGCGTGCTATAGGGTTCCGCGATGCCGAGTGGAAGCCTTATTCTTTCGGCATCGCGGGATTGTTTCGCGCGAAGAAATAATTCACAAGCAGTTTAGATACAGCGGATGCCGCTCTTGCGAGCGGCACAACGGGCACAGCCGAGGACGGCTGTGCCACAAGTTTTTTTGCACCTTAGTGAGCCGCAGGAGCGTCGGTCTTCTGCGCCTGCTGTGTCTTATGCGCCGGCGAACCGGTCTTCGACGTGGAAGTGCTGGTTTTGGCAGTCAGCGATGATTGCTTGCTCGACGAAACACCTGCGCTCGGAGAGCTTTTGCCGGGTCCTGGCGCAGCGCTTGAGCCTTCAGCGCCGGCGGGGCCGCCAAAGTATTTCTCGTTCAAATCGCTTTTGACCTTTCCCGTGATCGCCTGCCGGGCATCATTCAGTTTCTCCGGCTGCAGCTTACGCTGGATTTCTTCTTTCACATCGGTCAACGCGAGCGTGCGCTTGGATTCGACTTTATACAGATACCAGCCGCCGGGATTCTCATAGAGTTTTGAGACTTGGCCCGGGTTCAAGGCAAACACCTCCGCATCCTGGTCAGGAGGCAGAATGTTATGGCGCCGGTTTCCCATCTGCGTGGGCGGCGGAGTCTGCTTGCTTGCCGCGGCATCGAAAGCTTCTTTCTCCAGCTTGTCCAGATCTTCGCCGGCCGAGGCGCGGTCGCGCAGCTTCTCAGCAGCAGCCTTCTGAGCTTCGACGTCTTCTGGTTTGGGAGTTGCAGTGGCCGGAGTGGGATTGTTAGGGGTTGCACTGTTGGCGCTCGTGCTGGCGGGATTGGGAGCTGTTGTTGGAGCTTGAGCGGGTTTGGGGATATAGAGCCGGCGCAAACCGATTTCTACAAAGGCCGAAGGATTGTCGTTATAGTATTTTTCGATTTCAGCGTCGGTGGGCTTGGTCTTCTCTTGCAGTTGCTGATTCAAGGCCATGCTGAGCACTTGCATGCGCGACAATTCGAGCATCTCTTGCACCATGGGATCTGTGTGCTCCAGGTTCCTTTTTTCGGCCTCGTGCGCCATCAGGTACATATTCAAATATTCCTTGGCCACAGCGCCTTTGACCTGCTGAGGAATTTCGCCTCCTGCGGGACGGCGGCTGCGCGGAATCGCGGCGTCAAGGACCTTGTCGAATTGCGCTTTGGTAATTACTTTCTTGCAGCCGGCTTGAGGTGCGGCAGCGGCGGTTTTGGCCTTGGACGCGGCGCCTTCGCAAAAATTCAACGTGATGACCGGAGTCGTGGGCGGCAAATCCGGTCCAGGAGCGGTGACGGGTCCTGTCTCAGCTGGCCTGGCGATATCTGGTGGAACGCTCCCGGGCGCCACCGGGGCAGCCGGTTTCGCTGAAGATGGTTGCGCGTTTCCTGCTGCCGGCGCAGGAGCAGCAGGCTGACTGGCCGGCGCCGCAGATTGAGCGGCCGGAGCCGGCGCCGCATTGGCTGGCTTAGCGTCTTGCGCGGCTAAACTCAAAGAAAACGCCAAGATAAAAATAAGGTTAAAAAACAGACGAGACATTGCTTCCTCCATTGGGATCAGAACAGAAATGAGAATCCTAGCACAAACCGCGCCCCTGCAAATCCCTATTTGGTAGTAAGGTGGTTGGAAGTGAATTTTTCAGCTAGCTGGAGCTTGTATGAGTTCCGGATTAATGAGTGTGTTACAAAAAGCCAGTCGCTTTTCGAATTATTCTAACTGACATTCTTTGCGATCCACTCCGCGCATTCCCGTGTCCCCAAATCGCCGCCGACATCCGCTGTGATCTTCTTCTGCCGCACGGCATCGAGAACGGCGGCATCAATCTTTTCCGCTTCGACTCTCAGCCCGAGATGATTCAGCATCATGGCTGCGGTCAGGATGGCCCCGATGGGATTTGCAATATTTTTGCCGGCCAGCGGCGGAGCGGAGCCGTGCACCGGCTCGAACATTGACGCCCTGCCGGGATGAATGTTGCCGCTGGCTGCCATCCCCAACCCACCCTGCAAGGCGGCCGCAAGATCGGTGATGATATCGCCAAACATATTGTTGGTCACAATGACCTGGAACTGGCGTGGGTCGCGCACCATCTGCAGGCAGAGGGCATCCACATACATGTGCAAAGCTTCGATGCTGGCGTGCTCTTTCTCCTGCGCTACTTCTTTAAAAACCCGTTGCCACAACCCGTGGGCATAGGTCAGGACATTAGATTTATCTGTCATCAAAACTTTTTTGAGGCTGTGATTGCGCGCATAGTCGAAGGCGTAACGAATGATGCGCTCCACTCCTCTGCGGGTATTTACGTCTTCCTGCACCGCGACCTCATCGGCCGTGCCTTGCTTCAAGATGCCGCCCACGTCGCTGTAAAGGCCCTCGGTATTCTCGCGTATGACCACAAAGTTGACGTCTTTGGGCTCGACTCCTTTGAGCGGGCACAAGGATGCATCCAGCAGCTTGACGGGACGCACGTTGGCGTATAAATCCATCTTGAAGCGCATGCCCAGCAGAATGTCTTTGGCGTGGATATTGGTGGGCACGCGTGGATCGCCAAAAGCGCCCAGCAGAATGGCATCAAAATGCGCCAGAGTGGCGAACCCATCGGCGGGAATTGTGGTCCCATCCTTTAAATAGCGGTCGGCGGACCAGTCAAACTCGGTCAGCTCCAGCGGCGCCTTTACCGCCTGAAGCACCTGTACGGCTGCGGCGATTACCTCTTTGCCGATGCCATCGCCGGGAATGACAGCAATCTTCTTATTCTGCATGACGAAAGAACATATCAGGGGCGGGGCGCGATGGCCAGATTACCTGGGTGCAGGGCACGGGACGCTCATGAATAATGCCTCTTAACTATTTATAATCAAATATTCGGTATGGCATCGCAACCCGCACTTTACGAAACTTTGGCCGCCTCCGGGGCCCGCATGGGCGACTACCGGGGTGTGCAAACCGCGTTGGGCTGGGGTGAAGCGGCAGCCGAGTTCGCCGCGCTGCACTCCGGATGCGCTGTCTATGACCTGGGCTGGCGTTCCAGGCTGATCATCAGCGGGGACGACCGCAAGCGCTGGATGAACGGCATGGTCACAAATAACATTCGCGATCTGGCCCTTAATTTCGGGAGCTACAATTTTCTGCTCAATCCCCAGGGACGGATCCAGGCCGATCTTTATGTATACAATCGAGGTGAGTACTTTCTGGTGGAAACCGACGGCTCGCAGTCGGCAAAGCTGCTGGAGCTTTTCCGTAAGTACATCATCATGGATCGCGTCGAGGTTTCTGACGCCAGCGAGAAGCTCACCGGCATCGGAATTGGCGGGGAAAAAGCGGCAGCAGTGTTGCAAGCTTTAGGATTGAACTCTGACCTTCAGCCTTTGCAAGTGGTAGATGCGTTCATAGAAAATATTGGCGTCTCGCTGGTGCGCGCGGCGACGAGCGCAAGCTACGAATTATGGATGTCATCCAGCAACGCGGCCGCCGTCTGGGATGCTCTTATCCGCGCTGGAGCGCAACCGGTGGGCGCGGACGCGCTTGAACTTGCCCGCATCGCCGCCGGGGTCCCGCGTTACGGGCAGGACATCCGCGATCGCGATCTTCCCCAGGAAACCGAGCAGTCGCATGCCCTCAACTTTCGCAAAGGCTGTTATGTGGGGCAGGAAATTGTGGAGCGAATAAATTCTCGCGGGCAAGTGCATCGTAAATTCACCGGATTTCATTTCGCCGGGGCGGCCCCCGCTCCCGGCGCAAAGATCGAATCCGGCGGGAAGGAAGTGGGCGAAGTTACCAGCGTTGCCGTTGTGCCCGCTGCCGGCCAGGACCGCGTCATCGGGCTGGGCTACATTCGGCGTGAAGTCGGAGTTGCCGGCGCTGAAGTCACGGTAGACGGTGCGCGCGCCACGGTCGCAAATTTGCCCTTTGAATCATTATGAAAGAAAAAAAACACGAACCAGAGTTTGTCGTAACCGATCGGCGCAAGTTTACCGAGTCGGGCGAGCCCCGGCAGGAGCCGGAAGAAACCGCAGCCGAGCAAACCTCCCGAGCTCATGAAAACCAGGCAGCCCCGCCGCAGTCGGCGCAGCCCGACGAGGCTTCTGAGCCGGCAGGTTCCGGCAAGACCGCGCGCGTGGAACATCTGCGCGAGGCCCCCCCCGTCTCACAGGCCGAGCACGAAGCCCAGACCCGCGAATACGACGCAGGCAATAAGCGCCTGGATGAAGTTTTGCGGGAAAAGACCGGAGGCCGCACCCAGTCTCTGGAGATGACCTTTGAGCGGCTGGTCGCGTCGCTTTATATGACGGCGATGCTGCAGCTCGGGCTTATGGCGCCCGAGGGCGAGCAGCCCCGCGCCGACATTCTTGGCGCGCGCCAGACCATTGACACCATCGGCATTCTCAACGAAAAAACCACAGGAAATCTTACCGCGGCCGAGCAAACTCTCTTGCAGCAATCGCTGTTCGATTTGCGGATGGCTTACCTGGAACTCACAAACGCAATTACCCGGGGCCCTGAGCCTGGCGCCAACCCTGGCCCCGGCTCTATCCTCGGGGCCCAAAAGTGAATGCAACACTAACGGTCCTGGGGAGCGGTACGTCGATGGGCGTTCCCACTTTGGGCTGCACGTGCAAGGTCTGCAGCTCGCCGGATCCGCATGACAAGCGCACCCGGCCCTCGGTCCTCATTGAATACGACAGCCACACGGTTTTGATCGATACCTCTCCAGATTTTCGCGCCCAGGCGATCCGCGAAAAGCTGTGCCATATAGACGCGATTCTCTACACCCACTCTCATGCCGACCACATTCTTGGCCTGGAAGATGTTCGTCCCCTGAGTTTTCGGAATAAAGAAAAGATTCCGCTTTATGCCTATGCGGATACGGCCGCCCAAATCAGGAGATCATTCAACTATATCTTTGAACCTGATCCGGAATACACCACTCTGGCGCGGGTGGAATTGCGGCCTTTGAATGGCGAGCTGGTTTTGTTTGACGCGCATTTTCTTCCCATCCGGCTGCTGCACGGCAAAGCCGAAATTTACGGATATCGCGCCGGCCGCGCTGCTTATCTCACCGACTTCAGCGACATACCGGAAGATTCCATGGCCCTGCTGCGCGATCTGGATATCTTGTTTCTCGATGCCTTGCGCCACCGCCCGCATCCGACCCACTCCACCGTGGAAAACTCGTTGCGCATGGTCGAGCAGCTGGCGCCCAAGCGGGCCTTCTTTACCCACATCTCTCATGACCTGGGACATGAGGAAACCAATGCCGCCCTGCCGCCCCATGTCAGGCTCGCTTACGACGGTTTGAAGCTGGAGTTTGAGATTTACTGAAACCATGCGCGTCTTTCACAATCTCGCGGAAGTGCCTGCCGATTTTGGCGGCACCATTGTGAGCGCCGGTAACTTTGACGGAGTGCATCTCGCCCATCAGAGCGTCTTGCAGGAAGTGGTGACACGGGCGAAAGCCCGGCGGGCGAAATCTGTTGCCGTTACTTTTGAGCCTCATCCGGCGCGTATCCTGCGCCCCGATATTGCGCCGAAGCTGATCACATCTCTGCCGCAAAAGTTAAAGTTGCTGGAGGGAACCGGCCTGGATGCCACGCTCGTGCTGCCCTTCAACCGCGATTTTTCCACCACTTCACCGCGCGAGTTTGCTCGCGAGATTTTGCATGAGAAGTTGAAGGCAAGCGAAGTTCACGAGGGCGCCAATTTTCACTTTGGGCACAAGGCAGAGGGCAATATCGAGCGCCTGACGCAGTTCGGGAAAGAGTTCGGATTCGAGGTGATCGTCTATCCTGAACAGAAGATACGCGGCATTACCGTCTCCAGCAGCCAGATTCGCGCTCTTCTCGCGCGTGGAAACGTAGACCGCGCACGACATCTGCTCGGACGAATTTTTTCCATCACGGCTGCTCCCGCCCCAGGACGCGGCTACGGGCAAAAATACACCGTGCCTACCATCAACCTGGGCCGGTACGAAGAGCTTGTGCCGGCCAACGGGGTTTACATCACGCAGACCGTCATTCATGGCGAATGTTTTGATTCGGTGACCAATGCCGGGAATCGTCCAACGTTTGGGGCGGAATCGTTTGCTGTCGAGAGCCACCTGCTGAATTTTCACCCTATCGATCTGACGGCAGAGACCCCGGTAGAAATTTTCTTCCTGCACCGGCTCAGGGACGAGATCAAGTTTCCCTCCATCGAAGCCCTGCGAGAGCAAATTGGCAAAGACGTCGAGCGCAGCCAGCGCTATTTTCGATCTCTAAAATCCTCTTCTAAAAAATCGCTCTCTCGTCCCTGAGTAAAGACAAAAGCGAACCACAAAGGGCACGAAGAAAAAAGCAAAGGACACGAAGAAAGACAAAAAATATTGCGGAAGCTCATGTCTGGTTCGAATGCGGTATGATGCTTGCTTTCGCAATGGCCGCCACCACAATTTCTTTAACGCAGGTTACTTCCGCTCAGCGCCGCACGCTTATCGCCGCCGCCCTCGGATGGCTGCTCGACGGCTTCGACGTCATGCTCTACGCTTTGGTGATTACAGCCATCGTACGCGACTTCGGCATTACCGACGCCACAGCCGGTAAAATTGCTACGCTCACCCTGTTCGCCTCCGGTATTGGCGGCGTGCTCTTCGGATTCATCGCCGACCGCATCGGACGCACGAAGGCGTTGATGTTCAGCATTCTGACCTATTCTCTTTGCTCGTTCGCTTCGGGCCTGGCTACGTCTGTGGCCATGCTGGCCGTCTGCCGTTTCATTTTAGGACTGGGCATGGGAGGCGAGTGGAATACAGGCGCAACCCTGGTCGCCGAAAGCTGGCCGAGCGAGCTGCGGGCTAAAGCCATCTCCATGATGCAAAGTACCTGGGCTGTCGGATATGCCGCAGCCGCCCTGGTCTCAGGCATTGTTCTCAGGTATTCCAACTGGCGCATGGTTTTCTTTGTGGGAGTGTTGCCGGCGCTGGTCGTATTCTGGATCCGCAAAGACGTTCCCGAATCGGAAATGTGGCTGGCGCGCAAACCGGGGACGACGGCGGCGGCGCAAATAAAGTTTGCGGAAATCTTTTCGCGTCCCTATGTTAAGACCACTCTGGCCTTGTTGTGTATGAACTTCTTTGGCATGTTTGCCTGGTGGGGGCTGTTCACCTGGATTCCCAGCTATCTGCGACGGCCGGTCTCGATGGGTGGCCGCGGCTTCGATGTATCGCTTATGACTATCATGCTGGTCGCATTGAATCTCACCGGCATGTTTCCCGGATACGGGACCTTTGGCTGGGTTGCGGATAAATTGGGCAGAAAAAAATCGTGCGTGCTGTACACGCTGCTGGCTTCGCTCTTAGTCTTGTTCTATGCCCGCGCCACCGACCCCAGGATGCTTCTGCTGCTGGGCACGCCGGTCGCATTCTTTTCCACCGGATTTTTCTCCGGCTCCGGCATCATCGGCAGCGAGGTTTACCCCACGCGCATTCGCGCCCGCGCTCTCGGCTTTACTTACAACGGGGCGCGCACAATCAGCTCCATCGCTCCCACAGTCATAGGTTACTTCGGCCAGAAATACGGCCTGGGCAGCGCCTTCTACCTTTGTTCCGCATCGCTGTTTCTCTCCATGCTCAGCGCCACGCAATTGCCCGAGACGAAAGGGAAGGTTTTGGAATAGGACTGCCATGCCTCGCGTGCCTTCGCCGGTCTTTTCTGCGGCGAACGTTTTTATGCTGGACGCGAACCTTTCCAAAGATTGCTGCTAAACTGCCAGAAGGGGCAGGCCAAGCGGTAGGTCTTGTAACCGTCGAATTTAAAAATACGCGGCCTCTGGCTTCCGGCAAAATATCATGATCGCTCCCACCAGTCTGCAACTCGCTTTGCTCTCGGCGGCTGTCCTGGGTTTTCGCCATGGTTTTGATTATGACCACATCGCCGCCATTTCCGATATCACCAGTGTGCAGAATTCGGCAAGGCGGGCCATGCAGCTTGGCCTGCTCTATGCCCTGGGACACGCCGCCACCGTTGCGGTCCTGGGAAGCGCGGTGATCTTTTTCCACCTGTCGTTGCCTCACGCCATTGACCGCATTGCCGAGAGGCTGGTCGGACTTACCCTCGTGGTGCTGGGAATCTACGTTCTCGGTTTGCTCTTCAAGGGAGACTACGCCCCGCGCAGCCGCGTTGTTTTGCTGGCGAACGCCGCCACCTGGCTGCACTGGAAGGCCAAGAGCTATTGGCATAACCATGAGGTTCCGCAACCGAAGACCCAGAACTGGAACTACAACGGAAAATCAGTATTCGTGATCGGCGTGATTCACGGACTGGGAGCAGAAACCCCCAGCCAATTATTTATCTTTTTTCTGGCCGCAAGGTTGGGAGGATTGGGCAAAGGCTTTCTTGGACTCGGCATGTTTCTTGCAGGATTGCTGGCCATGAACACGCTGATGACGGCATCGGCGGCAGGACTGTTTGGCTTCAGCACTCGCATGCCCAAGTTCCAGTTTAGCGTGACCGCCCTGACGGCGGTTTACAGCTTGATGGTTGGGTCGATTTTCCTGCTGGGCTCTTCTGCATCTCTTCCATCGCTGGGCTGACTGTTCCAGCGTGTTTTCGGGTATTCTGTTCGCAATTTGGATTTAGACGATGGTATTAATACATGAAGAGCAATTGGGCCCCTTTTTCTGCCAGAAGTTCCAAATCAAATGATGTATAAGGTATTCATAAATGGGAGAGGTTTCACATTACCTGTGGAGGGAAAACTGCGCAAAGTTGGCTTCTACACTACCCGATTTGTTGATGCTCAAGATGAGCATGATGCTGAACAGACTGTTCTAAAGTTCGTAAAGACCGAACTTCCAAGTAATAGCAGTTCAGAAGATTCTACCTTGCAGGTAGAATCAATCGAAATAGTAGAGAGTAGCAATGCTCCCAAAAAGATGGGAACCGGATTTTCTTTTTACGTGATGGATTAATGTGAAAGTTTAGACGTTTGTAAAGATAAAGATTCACAGCGGGAGACTCTTCTGTTAATTCGCTCAACTAATCTTAAACGCTGTTAGGAACATGGCTGTGAGTGACAAGAGAGAATCGGAACTCTTGGCCGCGCAAAGCGCATAGTTGGAAGATCAAATCAAGGAATTCACTCGGGCGTGGCAGTCTTGACTGTGGATCAGCATATCGATGCTAAATTTGGCCAGGCGCGATCTCTCATCGGTGCGCAGGATAATTCGTCGCGCTCGCGCACACAGCTTTGAAATCAGAGTAACTGCCCCAGTCCAGGGTAACCGAGGCGCGCTCGATTTTCAGGCCAGAGCGGAACGGGCCTCCCCATGACCTCGATCATCCATCACAGTTCCGGTCCATGCCATCTGCCCACGCTTTATTGAAATTTTAACGGACGCTTAACCAACGGCTCCCTCCGAGCATGGTAAGGTTCTGCCGGCCTAGGAGGGCCAAAGTCCGTGAAGAGAACCCTCATTCCAGCCGCGCTGATCATTGCCGCGGCGTCAATGTTGACAGCACAAACATTCGAAAACAAAGTGGCTGCCGATAGAGACGATCACGATCATTCGGATCGTTTTAAATTCAAAGCCAATACCCTGGTGCTCAGCCGCAGTGTCTATGCCGGAAACGCGGCAACGGTTTCAGTAGGAGAGACCTTGCCCCCGGGCTGTGTGGCGGCAACGGTCACGCTTCCCTTGCTTGCTGGAGGCACGACGACTGTGAAGGTCAAATGCGCCACGGCAACAGCAGATGGGACGTTTCCGACGGTGTTCAACAATAACCAAGCCGACGGCAGCTTTGGCGTTACGTCGCCCATCTTCCTGGATAACCTTACGACGGACGGCGAGCAAATTGGAACGTTCGCGGTTCCCAGCGACCTTATTGTGACCAGCTTCAGTTCGAAATCAGAGTTGGCCTTGAACCGGTCGCTGGACGGGAAGTCGATTACGTTTGTTGGCTACCACGGAGGTCCTGGATTTGTCACCGCGCCGAACCAGCTCGACGTGTCGAATTCCAACACGCCGGGTGTTGTTGACCCGACCAATCCGGTCGTCTCGCAGTACTATCGGGCGGTCGCCGAAGTGGATGCGGGCGGCCAAATTCAAATCACGGATGGAAATGCCTACAGCGGCAACAACGGCCGCGCGGCGATCAAGGCAAATGGGTTGTATTACCTGACTGGAAACGACAACAACGGAGGCCTGTCGTCGAGCCAGCTTGTCGGGACTCAGGTTGGCGTCAACCTGATCACCTCGACCGGGGCCGAGTCTCTGGTCCCAGGCCAGGCGCCTCCCGTTCCGCCGGACATCGACAAAATTGGGGACTTCGAAATTACACAGGTTGGCTACGCTAAGGCCGACAAGGCGGGGAAGGACAACAACTTCCGCGGTCTGACGATCTTTGACAACACCTTATATGTCACCAAGGGCAGTGGCGGAAATGGCATCAACACTGTGTACCAGGTTGGACATTCAGGCGTCTTGCCAATGGGGAACACGGCGCAACTTGTGAATGAGCCGATCACGATCCTGCCGGGGTTCCCGACGTCGCTGGCGAGCGGAGTCGATCAAAATGGCAACCCAGCGCCGATATCTTTCCCTTTTGGGATTTGGTTTGCGGATGCAAACACGTTGTATGTCTGCGACGAAGGCGATGGGACACTGGTGACCCCTGCGGTCAATGGGAATGTTGCCGATGCTGCCAGCCAGGCCACGGCCGGCGTGCAGAAGTGGAGTCTGGTGAACGGCGCCTGGCGCCTGGCTTACATTCTCCAGAACGGTCTGAATATCGGTGTTCCGTACACCGTCCCAAATTATCCAACATCGCTGAGCCCGGCAACCGATGGCTGCCGCAACCTCACCGGCAAAGTTCACGGGAACGGTATTGTAGACATCTATGCCGTAACCTCAACAGTCAGCGCCAGTGGAGACCAGGGCGCCGACCCGAATAAACTGGTGAAAGTTACCGACCTTCTCAGGGCAACCACTCTGCCGCAAGGGAATGGCGACCACGATCGGAACGATGGATTTGACCAGTTCGTCACCCTTCGCTCGGCGAGTGCCGGAGAAGTGCTTCGCGGGGTAGCTTTCGCGCCTCAGGAGCAGGATCAAAATGAGGACCGCGACCACTAAAACGACAATGATGGCTGCTGCGCTGCGTCTGGAATGGCTATAGATTTTTCAGGAGATAGTGTTTCAAGTCTCCGTATTCAGCCGCGCCATTCTAGACCAGCGCATGTGGTTTGTGTCCAGAGTCACTTGCCTCATATCTGATTACTGGTGTCAGCGCCTCCATACATCTGGTCGCAATTTTCTCACCACGGAGGCACGGAGACACAGAGAGGGATTGAGCACGAATGATTTCGTTTGGTCTGTTGACTAGCGCCTGCGTGATAACTGTGCAGGCGCCGCACAGGTCCAATACGTCAGGAATGAAACGACCGTGGCTGCTCAGAATTCCTCCACTCTCCATGTCTCCGTGGTGAGAAATCTGGGCTCTAGCGATTCGCTTGCGAAGCGCGGGCCTTCAGGCAGACGTTCATCGCCGCTTGCTGCTCGCTCGCCGGGGCCTCGACTTGGGCTTTGGCTTGGGCTTCCGCTGGGGCTTGGGCTTACTTTTGCCCTTAAGATTAAGCGCCACTGCAGCGCGGATAAGATCTTTCAAGGCCGCCTCATTGATCTTCTCGCCTTCGTGGATGTCGATGGCGCGCCTGACATTCCCGTCGAGCGAGGAGTTGAATACGCCTGATGGGTCTTTCAACGCCGCCCCTTTGGCAAATGTCATCTTGACGGCGTTCTTGTAAGTCTCCGCCGTGCAGACGATGCCGCCGCGGGAAAAGACGGGGGTCCCCGGCGATGTCGCCTTGACCCACTTCCACTCTTCGACAATCTCAGGGTCTGCCTGGTGTATGATTTCGCGCACTTTCGCCAGCGCCTTCCCGCGCCAGTCCCCAAGTTCCCTGATCCTGGCGTCGATGACTGCAGAGGCAGATTCCACCGGAATAGACTCTTTCATATACAAGCTCCAACTCTCGCACCTATTTTAGCTGCGCTCAGCGCAACCTGCCACCTCCGCAAGTGGAAGCCGCTTCTGGTTCGACGGCGAAAGTCGAATTGATCCGACGAAGTCAGGAGGTGAGACCATCTCGTAAAAATTCTTGATCAGCACTTTAAATGGGGAGTGGTTTTCAGCAGGCCTGCCAGGGGCCGAGAAGGGAGTTGTGGGTATGTCAGAGCCCGGGTCGTTGGCGCATTGTGTAGACGATAATTGCGACGTGAATGGCAATAGCTGCTCCCGCGCCGGTCATGTGCATCAGGAAAGTCCCGCCGCCAGCCTGCTGAATGGCGGCGATACCGTATCCGCCTAGTGGAAGAAACAAGACGATCGCGGTTCCCAGTCCTGGGTTGTAGCCTCGGGAAATGACCGCCTGGACGACGTGAATGGCGCCATTCAGGAGAACCAGATAGACTGCGACAAGTCCGAACCCAGCGCTCACCGTCGCTGCCAGTGCCAGAGAGATCCCGATGACGCCCCACACTCCGGGCACGTTAATGACGAAGACAGCCAACGGTGAGAGTCCTACTCTTCGGTTCCCAATCTTCTGATTGACGAACAGTCTGAACCGATCGTTGTCGTGCTCCTCGTATTGGTGGACCATGTAAACCGGCAGGCAGAGAAACGTAGCCACGAGCGAAACAGGCCGAGAGTGCACGAGGACAGGAGTCAGTAAAAGCAACAATAAACCGGCCAGGAACCCACCGTAGACCCAGTTGGCGATTAATCGGGCGAACATTATGTTTCTCCCCCTCGAAACCCTCGCGTTGAAACACTCGCTTACCCGACCACATCGGATCGTGGCGTCGCGCTCGCCACCGACAGGATGACTCCGGCAAAGAGCAGCGTGTCGGCAAAGTAGTTGATCCCTTCCACCTTCACTCCAATATCCGGTTGGGATAGCGCCCCGATCATCACCGGGCCATAGATGACCAGGACCGTCAGCAAAATCCAACCGCCGACACAGGCTGCCACGGTTCGCGTTTTCCTGTTCAGCAGAATGCTTCCCCCGGTAAGGAGAAGGGCTGCGCCGGTCACATAGTCAATGAGCACGCGCCCGGGAATCCACGCCGGCATCTCTTTTTGCAGCGGGACTCCGGGAAGTCCCAGCGGATGCAGAAAGTGCTGAATGCCGAAGAATATTGCGGCGAGCGCGATCACGATGCGGCCCACCGTGATCAGCGTGGTCCGGACTGGCCCGCGCCATCCGGCGTTGGGGCGGTGGGGGGCGATGGCCGCAAAAATCCAGCCGGCGCCGCCGAATGACGATTCGCGGAAGACGATGGTCCAGGTAATTCTGGCGTCCAGGTGCCTCAGCCCACTGGGAAGATAGAGCATCGCGACAAACATGAACATCATGATTCCGACCAGCAGGCCGGACCAGCGTACCCCGATTTTGGCGGCGATGCTCAAGGACGCGGCGATCAGCGCGCCGCCGACGAAATATACCCAGAACATACGCCCTGGCATGTACTTCGGCACCAGGTCCTTGACGAATTCCGGGCCGAAGAGATGGAGTGTGCCGAAGACCGCCAGCGGGACGGCGAAACACAGATTGCTCAAAGCCACGATCTTGTCGAGGCCGCGGGCCTGGGCAAAATCGTTTTTCGCGGCCCATGATCCGATCAACAAAACCGCGATGCCGGCGGAGCACATTGCGACCGCGGTGCCAGAGGTTGCGAAGAACGCGGCGAGAATGGCCGGGGGCATGGGTTTGCTGATTTCGTACAGAGCCTCAGAATTCTACTACGCGGGAAGCCGGACGGGGTTGGGTCACCGCGTCTGTGATGCTGAGCAGTAGCGATGAAGGCTTTTGCGGAGGTATTGCGGCAATTTTTGCTGTTAACTCATGATCTCGACGTAACCTGCTATCTCCGCAAGTTGAGGCCTTCCAACGGGCTGAGCGGCACCAAGCGGCGCTATTTCATCGACTCTTCCCCTTGTAATCGACAAAATACTCAGGGAATTGCTGCTGCAAGGCTTTGATCTTTGGGCGGTCACACACCTGGATGTAGGGATCTTCTGGATGCTTGAGCGCATAGTCCTGGTGATAATCTTCGGCGCGATAGAAGCCTTTGAGCGGCGTCACCTCAGTCACAATGGGTTTCGGAAAGATCCTGGCCTGGTTCAACTGCTCGATATAAGCAGAAGCTATCTTCTTCTGTTCTTCATTCACGTAAAAGATCGCAGAACGATAAGAAGTG